>ENA-ORTP01000038-ORTP01000038.1-human-gut-metagenome-genome-assembly--contig:-NODE-38-length-151262-cov-11.189918_pt1 | contig 151262 bp, 155 predicted proteins | sample MGYA00241913_ERZ509190 | MGnify/ENA primary metagenome ERZ509190 (study PRJEB26280, sample SAMEA2338839) | human gut metagenome | biome: human gut; feature: human-associated habitat; material...
GTATAAGAAATCCCCTTGCAGGATGGCATAAAGGGAAAATGGGTCTTAGGCGGTGTGGTGAAGGCATGGGCGCTTCCCACATCCGCCCCGCACCCTTCTTACATATTCCCCTCAATCAGATTCCATATCTCATCCCGGCCCTGCTTTGTCTCAGCAGAAAACGGGATGATGATCCCATCCTTTTCCATTCCCAGGCCTTCCCGTATCATCTTCACGTGCTTCTGGACCTGGCTGCGGTTAATCTTATCCAGCTTGGTGGCAATGACAACGGGATGGTACCCATTGTATATAATCCACTCATACATCATCCTGTCATTGGCCGAAGGCTCATGGCGGATGTCAATGAGCAGGAACACCATCTTAAGCATGGCGGAATTCTTCAGATACCGCTCTATCATCTTCCCCCATTTTTCCTTTGCTTCCAGGGCCACCTTTGCGTAACCGTAGCCCGGAAGGTCAACGATATACCAACTCTTATTAATCAGGAAATGGTTGATGAGCATGGTCTTTCCCGGAGTTGCGGACGTCATGGCAAGTCCCTTGCGTCCTGTCAGCATATTGATGAGGCTGGATTTTCCAACGTTGGAACGTCCGATGAAGGCGTATTCGGGGAATGTCCCGCCGGGGCATTTGGTTACGTCTGTGTTACTGATGACGAATTCAGCGTTTGTTATCTCCATTTTGTTATCTGTTTTTTAATTGTTTCTTCCTGCAAAGGTAGCACTTATTTCAAAAATCTTTGTTCATAATGAGGAATTCTCTCTATCTTTGCCCGTCAATAGGAGAACTTTAAGTATGAACGGACAATTTCCCTCGATATTACTGGAGAAAGCGGTGAATGAGTTTGCCAAACTGCCGGGTGTGGGCAGGAAGACTGCCATGAGGCTGGTGCTCCATCTGCTGCGGCAGGATACGGCGGTGGTGGAAGCCTTCGGCAATGCCATCGTTACGTTGAAGCATGAAGTGAAGTACTGCAAGGTCTGTCATAATATTTCTGATACGGAGACTTGCCGTATCTGCTCCAATCCTCAGCGTGATTCTTCCGTTATTTGCGTGGTGGAGAACATACGCGATGTGATGGCGGTGGAAGCGACACAGCAATTCCGTGGATTGTATCATGTGCTGGGCGGTGTGATTTCGCCGATGGACGGAATAGGTCCCGGTGACTTGGAAATAGAAAGTCTGGTGCAACGGGTGTCTGCCGGGGGAATTAAGGAAGTAGTGCTTGCCCTCAGTACTACCATGGAAGGTGATACAACCAACTTTTATATTTATCGCAAACTGGAAAAACTGGGAGTGAAACTGTCTGTGATAGCACGTGGTATTTCTGTGGGAGATGAACTGGAATATGCGGACGAGGTAACGCTTGGGCGTAGCATTGTAAATCGTACTCCGTTTACGGGTACGGTATGACGTAACTTTAAAACCGATTGCATGGAAGAAAAGATAAAGCGGGTTGCATCCCGCACAAAGATGTTGTTTGTATATTTTTGGATGTTGCCCGTATTTCTTGTGGTATTTGGTGAAACAGGCGGAGAATGGGTTGGTGCCTATGCGGGAGATGTGCGTGCTACATATTTTGCGGAGACTGTTACGATTCTGCTTACGGCTGTATTAGTGCCTGTTTCCCTGAAACTTTTTTCGTGGGTGCTGACTAAGAAAATAGATGTTGTTGCCATTACGGATGCGCTGCGCTTGTATGTGTTGTGGAGTGGAGTGCGTCTGGCTCTGCTTGCCGTGCCGGTATTGGCGGGATTTCTCACCTATTACATGATACTGAGCAATAAGGGAGTGCTTTGTGCCTTAATTGCTTTGACTGCGTCTCTGTTCTGTCTGCCGGGTGAAAATCGCTTGCGTAAGGAACTGCATATAGATAAAGAATAATGAAACCTTCTTTTTTTATAAGTGAGCGTGTGCGTCTTCGGGCCATGGAGCCGGAAGATTTGGAGATAATGTATGCCATGGAGAATGACCCGCAAACGTGGGATGTCACGAACTTCTCGGTGCCGTATTCCAAGTATGTCCTGAAACAATACATGGAAAACTCGCAATGCGATATGTTTGCCGATCGTCAGCTCCGTATGATGATAGTGCGTCGCGAGGATGATGCCGTAGTGGGCACTATTGACATTACGGACTTTGCACCGATGCATTCCCGCGGTGAGGTGGGGATTGCGGTACGAAAGGAGTATCAGGGGAATGGATATGCTTCCGACGCCTTGAAACTTTTGTGTGACTATGCTTTCGGCTTTTTATTTCTGAAACAACTGATTGTGCATGTGGCCGCTGATAATGAGGTGAGTCTGCGTCTGTTCGGCTCTTGTGGTTTTGTACAGTGCGGACTGCTGAAAGAGTGGTGGTTTACAGGTGGTAGATTTAAGGATGTTGTTTTGATGCAACGTATTCGTTCCGGGAGTACGGAGTCGGGTAGAGGATAGTCGGTAATCGGATTAGTCGGTTACTGTCAGTTCAGAGTGGGGATTTGCGGAAAACGTGACCACATTTCATATTTTCCGCCGAGCTTGCCAAGCGCGTCTTTCCACAGATTCTTGCTGGCTTTTTCATCCATGAGCGAGGGAATATCCGCTTTGTCCACCAACCAGGTATTTTCTTCTATCTCTTGCTTCAGCTGTCCGGATTCCCAACCGGAGTAGCCGAGGAAGAATCGTATTTTTCCTTTTATTGAATTGCCTTCCGCCATAAATTGCTTGATGGCGGCGAAGTCACCGTTCAGATAGAATCCGTTGGCTATCGGGAGTGAATCTGCTATGTTCTCCAGCGTGTGCAGATAGAAAAGAGTGTCGGTGCTGATGGGGCCGCCTTTATAGATAGGAATATCCTCCCGACAGTCGATTTCACTTAATAAATCATTCAAAAATAGAGGCAACGGTTTGTTCATTACCAATCCCATTGTTCCGTCTTGTGTATGGTCTACTAATAAAATAACAGATCGCCCGAACATATGGTCACACAAAAAAGGTTCAGATATAAGAACTTTTCCTCGTGCAGGAACTATATGGTTAGTTTCTATTTTGAATATGTCTGTATTGATATACATGCCCCCAAATTAAGTATTTTTCTATAAAGGAGCAAATTATATTTCTCTTTTTTATGAGAAAAGTATCTTTCTTGGGAAATTTAAGGTTTTACAGAGAATGAAGCGTCTTCAGGGAGGAGATGCTCATTCTCTGTAACAAGGTATATGCGTCTTATTTTATAGGATGATTTTCTGCAAAGACAGCCATACGTTCGTCCAACTGGGCATATTGATGGTCTTGGATGAATGAGGTGCAAGCGCGTAGTCCTTCTTGATGGCTTCCGGTGGTTACCAATGAAATGGCGCTTACTCCGTAGTACATCAGTTCTTTGGCAAGTTCGCCGCTGCTCATACCCGGATAGCCGATAGTGAAGTAGAATCCGTCGGCTACGGGATCGCCGAGGTCGTTGTCGTATACCAGATGGAAGCCATGGCGCAGGAAAATCTCTTTCAATCGCCGTGCACGTTCACCGTATACCTTTACTTCGTCCAGGAAGTTGTATTTACCTTCGTTGGCAGCTTTCAGCATGGCGGCGAGCGCATATTGCGCCGAGTGGCTGGTTCCGGAAGAAAGAGCGTAAAGAACGCGATGAATGAATACAGTGCCGAATGTACCGCCACCATAACGCTGTGTCAGTCCCGGATATGCCCGGTGATAAAGTTTGTCTGAGATGCAGCTTACTCCGATACGTTGCCCTGCATAGCTGAATGCTTTGGAACCGGATACGAGTAGGACATAATGGTCTGTGTAATGAGCCACAGAAGGTTGATATGGCGCTTGAAACGGTTTGCTTAGGTCTTGGCGGAAATCCATGGCGAAATAGGCAAGATCTTCCAGAACGATTACATCATATTGAGTGGCGAGTTCGCCGATAATGCGGAGTTCCTCTTCTTTCAGGCATATCCAGCTGGGATTGTTTGGATTGGAGTAAACAATGGCGGAAATATTGCCCTTTTTGAGATAACTTTCCAGCTTATCTTTCAGTTTGTCGCCACGGTAATCGTACACATCAAAGGTTTCATATTTCTGTCCCATTACAACTAATTGTTGTTTTTGCACGGGGAAACCGGGGTCGATGAACAGAATGGTATCTTTCTTCCCGTCGCACTGGCTGCATGTGAGGAATGAGGCAAAAGTCCCCTGCATGGAGCCTGTTACCGGTACACATCCTTCCGGTGCCACATCTACGTTGATGAATGCTTTGATGAAACGGGATGCTTCCTCTTTCAATGCCGGCAAGCCGTTGATGTCCGGATATAGGCTTGCTATCCCTTTTTGCAGAGATTCAATTTCAGCCTTTACACCTACGGCTGAGGGAGGCAGTCCGGGAACTCCCATTTCCATTTTTATAAATTCTACACCGGAATCCGCTTCTGCTTTAGCTGCGATAGCTTTTACTTCGCGAATAGTGGCTTTTGCAAAGTCTGCAATATGAAAATCTTCGATAGTTTCATCGATTAGTTTACGTTCGATAGGGGTATTTTTCATAATTTCTATTTTTTGTCTATGCAAAGGTAACATAAATCTCTTATAATCAACCAATGTTAAAAAAAAGATGATTTTTTTTCTTTCAAGCTATTGCAGGTTTAAAAAAAACGCCTACCTTTGCAACCGCAATCGAGAGAGATAGCAATGATAAAATGAAATTCTGGTGCGTTAGTTCAGTTGGTTAGAATACATGCCTGTCACGCATGGGGTCACGGGTTCGAGTCCCGTACGCACCGCTGAGACTCAAGGACAACTGAGAGTCTGAAAGCGACAAAGTCCACAATTTCAATAAATTGTGGACTTTTTTTGTATTCTGCAAGTGCCAATCCAAGGACATCAAATAGCCCACTTCGGACAAAGTTCCGTTACCAAATCGTTACAGAAAAATTACCGTCTGATTATTGTAACGATTTTCATGCTAACTCACTGATTTGTCCGCTGTTGTCTCAATTTTGTCTGCTCATAATTCAATTAATAACCTTTCCTTTGTGGCATTGTGTAACGATTGTAACAAAGGATATAAAAACAGATGCATTTATGAGCAAAAGTACATTCAAAATTCTCTTCTATCTGAGAAAGAACTACGTAAACAAAGAAGGTAAGGCGAGCATTATGATTCGTATCACCGTAAACGGGGAAATGTCACAATTCAGTTCAAAACTGGATGTGGAGCCTCGTCTGTGGGACACCAAACTGGGACGTTTGTCAGGGAACGGAGCGAAAGCAAGGCAGGTGAACAACATGCTTGATGACATACGTACCGCATTGAACAACCACTACCGCTATATAGAATCAAGGGATTCCTTTGTAACTGCCGAGAAGGTAAGAAACGCTTTTCTCGGATATGAGGTGAAGCAACAGACCTTACTGGAGCTTTTCAAACAACACAATGAGGATGCAGAAAAACTTTGCGGCATCAGTAAGGCTCCTGCTACTCTTGTGAAATACGACCGAACTTACAGGCGGTTGGAAGAGTTCATGAAAGTAAAATATAGAATATCAGATATAGCGCTTCGGGAAATAGACCATAAGTTTGTGACAGATTTTGAGTTCTATCTAAGAACAGTGAGCCGATGTAATGAAAACACGACAGGAAAGTTCATGCAGATATTCCGTAAAATTGTTTTAATAGCCAAAAATAACGGATGGATAACAGTTGACCCGTTTGCCAATTATCATATCCACATGAAAGCTGTGGACCGCGGTTATCTGACGGAAGAAGAATTGGAACGCATTCTGAAAAAGGATTTTCAGTCACAAAGGCTGGAACAGGTACGGGACATATTTATATTCTCGTGCTTCACGGGGCTTGCTTACATTGATGTTTATAACCTGAAAAAAGAAAACATTTGTACATCATTTGACGGTAGCAAATGGTTGAAGCTACATCGTCAGAAAACTGCCACTCCGGTAAACCTTCCACTTCTGAAAATTCCGCTGGCGATATTGGAAAAATACGAAGGAAAGTTAAAAAACAATCGTGTGTTACCTGTATTGAGCAATCAGAAAGCAAACTCTTACCTGAAAGAGATTGCTGATTTGTGTGGAATTAAAAAAAATATTACCTTTCACCTTGCAAGACACACATTTGCGACAACAACCACATTGTCTAAAGGTGTGCCGATTGAAACGGTATCAAAATTATTAGGACATACGAATATAAAGACTACCCAAATATACGCGCGTATAACTAATGAAAAGATACGTGAAGATATGAAGGTTTTAGCAAGTAAACTTACCGGTATAGAAGATGTTGCATTGAAGAGTAATGTAATATAGACTATTGGTTGTTCTTGTTTCAAACATTCCTGATTAACGGTAAGAACAAAAGATATGCTATGGTAAAGATTGGAAATTTTGAAATCGAATATGACCGCAATGCTCCGGAAAGGGTTGCCGTGAAAATAGAAACGGACAAGAACGGAGAAGTATGGCTTTCGAAATGTGACATCGCACGGGCATACGATGTGTTCGTACAGTCAGTGAATGCCGGACTGAAATCTCTGGCAAAAACAGGGGATTTTGACGAATACACGGATGTACGAGTGGAACATTTCATCTATAACGGAAAGAATTGCAGCACTGACCTTTACGGGTTGAAAACCATCGTCGCACTGGGATTCCGCATGAAAGGACTGAAGTGCGAGGCATTCAGAAAATGGGCGGCACGGAGGCTGGCGGAGTCATTTGAGGCAAAAAAGAATATGGTCATTCTCTGTATGACCGGTGAAAAGAGAAAGGGTTTGAACTGAAACCGCCGGATATGACGGATATGCGTGTCGGGGCAGTCTTTTTTTGCAGGAGGCTGTCCCGACACGTGTTTATATAAGCTAAAAAATGTGAAACCGTAAAACGTACTTATCTGTAAACCGATAATAATGTGTAACTTATCTCCATCTTAAACCTGTAATTAAAGATAGAAACGGTATGGTGGAGGAATTTGACCTGCTTGAAGAGGTGGAAGTGCAGTTCTGCGATGAGGAATGCACGGAGTCGGTATGGCACGGAGTGGAATACAGCGAAAGCTTGTTTTGCCGGGAGAAACCGAAGTCGGAACTGACGGTAGTCATCAAAGAGGAAGGCATGATGTACTTCCTGGCTACTGACATGAAGGAGTTTGCCGGCCTGTGCCGGAAACACGGATGGTACATCGTCTCGCACCAGCGGTTCAGCGAGGCGATGGAAATCGGCATGTGCCTGATGGAAGCCGGGAAACATGCGGGATGGTACTCGCTGGGCAGGTCGAAGGAATGGAATGCCATGATGAGGGATGTGCTGAACTTCACGTTTGAAAGGGAGAAGAAAATGGACTTCTATCCGTACGAAACGATGTTCAAGGGAGAAGTTCTTATAGACGGATGCAGGTGCCACTACCTGCATGACTATTACCCAACGAAAATTGAAAAGACGGACGAACACCAGAAACGGGTAAGCAACCTGATTTTCCGTTTCAAGGAAGGAGGACACTGCGGCGAGCTGGTCGCACGGATACTGGTACTGTGTCTGAAACATGCGGGGTTCAACGGCACGAAGGAAGACACGGTACTGATACCTATACCCGCATCGACGAGGGAAAGACAGCGGAAACGCTTTCCGGTAGTGTGCTATTACCTGTCGGAATGGCTGGGCATTACGGACGGTTTCAAGGCTATCTGGATAGAGGAAGACCGCAAGCAGCTGAAAGGAAAAGGAAAGGATAAGGACATATTGCGGAACCTGCAATTCACACGGCGGTATATCAGGGGAAAGAATGTTGTCCTGTTGGACGATGTACTCACGACCGGGGAGAGCTTCAGACAACTGCAACGAAAGATGAAACAACTGGGGGCGTTGTCGGTTATCGGAGTGTTTCTGGGGAAAACAGTGTAGCTTGATTCTATTACATATTTAATGACTGACCGATTAGGCGGCTTCATCCGTGCTTCATGCCGGGCGGAGCCGCCTTTTTTTGTGCCCGTATGTGAAGAAACAGGGCACTTGTGGAAAGAATTACAGGAAATTTCGGGAAAATCATTCCCTACTATGGAAATACTATGGATTGTGCCTGCGCGGAGTTGCGCACCTTTGCAGCGTAACCAATACGGAATAATATGGAAATAGTAACAATGGACAACGAGGTCGTGAAAACGATGATGGAGAAGATAGACCGGATAGCGGACTATGTTTTCAAGAAAGACAACGTGCCGAAAGAGGAAGCGGAAATCCTGCTGACGAGCGAGGAGGCGGCAGACCTGCTGAAAATCAGTACGAGGACACTGCAACGGATGCGCAAGGACAAGACAATCCCCTACATGATGGCAAGAAGCAAGTGCCGGTACAGACTGACGGATCTGGAGGAATGCGTGAGACGGAAAATTGTCCGCTGCAATCCGAAGACGCTGGAGGAGTTCAAGCATAACTACCTGATGACAAGAAAGGAGGCAGACGATGGAAGCGGTTGGTAAGGACTTGTTCGAGGAATGGATGCAACGCATCATGGGACGGATTGACCGGTTGGACGGTATCATATCGGTACTGATAAACAAGGATGCTTCCGGGGTGAAGTACTTGGACGGGGAACGGATGTATGACAACCAAGACCTGTGCGAGATGCTGCGTACCAGCAAGCGGTCGCTCCAACGCTTCCGCAGCGAGTACGGACTCAAAAGCCGGCGCATCAGCCGCAAGAGCTACTACAAGGAGTCGGACGTGTTGGAGTTTATCAGCCGGAACATGGAAGAAGTGGTACTGGACGGTGGGAAAGTGCTGAAGATAAAGGAAGGCACAGGGAAAAATTCACCGGGTAGGACCAAAGGCGGCAAAGGCAGTAAGCGCACGGCAAGTCGCTTATGACAGGGAGTTTTCAAGACGAAAAGAAAAAATGCCTGTATGGGTGGTTGCCGGCAGGCTTTTTCAATAACCAATAAAAAATCAATCAATGGAACAGAAAAAGAAAAAGGAAGAGGACGTGCTGGTTGTCCGCGACGAGAAGACGGGCGAAATCAGCGTGGTTGCCGGACTTGACGGCAAAGGTTATCCCAAGAGGATACCGCCGAAAGCGGAGCACTCGCAGGAGTTTTTGCGCTTTGACCGCCACGGAGATGCGATAGACAATTTCTTCAGGAACTTCTACCGCCAGTGCAAGGAACCGACGCGCTTCGGTTTCTACAGGGTGGCAGCGGACATGGTGGAAGCACTGCTTCCGGTTATCAAGGACCTGCTGAGAGACCCTGCGGCAAATGCAGAACTGCTCGCTCCGCACAAGGTGGATACATCGGCGTACCAGCAAGCTGAGGAACAGCAGGCTGCGGAAGAGGTGAAAAAGGAAAATGCCGAGACGGAGACTGAGGAACAGCAGGCTGCGGAAGAGGCGAAAAGAGAAAATGCCGAGACGGAGACTGAGGAACAGCAGGCTACGGAGGAGGCGAAAAAGGAAAATGCCGAGACGGAGGCTGAGGAACAACAGGCTGCGGAAGAGGCGAAAAGAGAAAATACGGAAGAAGACAATGTGGAACAACAAACAAATGAGAAAATGGAAGAAATGAAACAGGAAAATCAGGAACAGCAACCGCAGGCAGCGGAAACGCAGGCGGTACAGGGACAGGAACCGGCACAGGACGGGCAACCGCAGGCGAAGACGCAAAGACCGAACCTGATAGCGGACGGCGACGTGGACTGGAAGGAACTGGAACGGTTCGGGGTGAAAAAAGAGAATCTGTCTGAAAAGGACATGAAAGCTTTGATGAACTACGGCAAGACAAATCTGGTGACGGTGAACCCGACCTTTGGCGGTGATAGCTACGAGCTGCAAGCCCGACTCTCGTTCCAGAAGACGGAAGACGGGGCATTGAAGCTCACTCCCCACTTCGTTCGCCACGAGCCGAGGCTTGACATCCCACACAACGGCTATACCTTCACAGATGAGGACAAGAAGAAACTGAAGCAGACAGGCAATCTGGGCAGGCTGGTAGATGTGGCGGATACGAAAACCGGTGAGATGCGTCCGTCGTACATCAGCATCGACCGCCTGACGAATGAAATCGTGGACATTCCGGCAAGCAAGGTACGCATCCCGGACAGAATCGGACTGACGGAACTGTTAAAACCGGAACAGGACATCCTGCGTGCAGGACTGGCACTGCCCAAGGAGGTGACGCTGAAGAACGGGCGCAAGTTTGAAGCCGTGTTGCAAGTGAGTGCGGAGAAACGCGACGTGGAGTTTGTGCCGGAATATCTGTGGCAGGGGCAATCGCAGCGACGTGGAAACGGACAGGAGAAGAAACAGCAGAGCCCGGAAGCCCCGGATGCTCCCGGACAGCAGCAGAAGGAAGCCGGGAGTCAGGAGAACGGACAACGGCGCAACCGCTCGTGGACGAACGAGGACGGCAGCATCCGCCCGATAGGGAAATGGAAGGACGACATATTTACCGAACAGCAGAAGGCGGACTATGTGGCGGGCAAGACCGTGGTGCTCGCCAATGCGAAGGACGACCAAGGACAGCCCTGTACGAAATATCTGAAGTTCAACCGCGAGAAAGGCAGACCGCTGACCTATTCGGAAAACCCCGACCTCGCGCAGACCGTTGCCCCGTCCAATGAGAGCTGCACACAGCTCGCCGTGAACAACGAGGGCAAGACCAACGAGGCGACCAAGCACCTGAAGGAACCGCTTACGCAGGGACAGAGCGCCCCGAAGGACGACGCCCAGCAGAAGCAGCAGACGAAGAAATCCAAAGGCATGAAGGTTTCCTGAGTGCCGCCACTGAATCCATAAAAAATCAAAAGAGAATAAACAACGGAATGAAACGGGGCTTCATGCGCCATGCCCTGCATATCCCACGGACACCGGCGTACCCCGTTCCATTTCACAAGAAACAAAAGTATCAACGACTAAAACAGGAAATATATGATTACCATACTGGCAGAAAAACCGAGCGTGGCGCGTGAGATAGCACGCATCACCGGAGCGACAAGGAAAGAAGAAGGATATTATACGGGAAACGGCTACCATGTGACATGGGCACTGGGACATCTGGTGCAGCCTGCCCTGCCGGACGGCTACGGCTTCAAGGGCTTCCACAGGGACAGCCTGCCCGTGATACCGGAGGAGTTCATGCTGATTCCCCGACAGGTAAAGACGGACAAGGGCTACAAGGCGGACGCGGCAGCGGTGAAGCAGATAAAGGTGATAACGAAGCTGTGGAACGAGAGCGACGGCATAATAGTGGCAACAGACTGTGCCCGCGAAGGGGAACTGATATTCAGATACCTGTATGCCTATACGGGCTGTACGCTGCCCTTCCGCCGGCTGTGGATAAGCTCGCTTACGGACACTGCCATCCGCAAGGGATTGAAGGAACTGAAGGACGGGCATGAATATGACGACCTGTATCTGGCGGCAAAGGCACGCAGCGAGGCGGACTGGCTGGTGGGCATCAACGGCACGCAGGCGCTGACCGTCGCCGCCGGGCGGGGAACGTATTCCGTGGGACGCGTACAGACACCCACACTGGCGATGGTCTGCAAGCGGTACCGGGAAAACAGACGCTTCACGCCGGAGCCGGTACACCAGCTGCATTTCTCCGTGCCATCGGCAAATGCGGGTACGGTGGTGAAATTCGCTTCCGTGAAGAAATGGCAGGACAAGAACGAGGCAGCTATACTATATAATAAGGTAAAGGCAAAGATGTGCGCCACCGTGACCAAGGTCGAAAAGAAGCAGAAGGTGGAGAACCCTCCGCTGCTGTACGACCTGACCACACTGCAAAAGGAAGCGAACACGAAGCACGGCTTTACGGCGGAGCAGACGCTGGAACTGGTGCAGAAACTCTATGAGGCGAAGCTCGTCACCTATCCGAGAACATCAAGCCGCCATATTCCGGAAGATGTGTTTGCCGAAGTGCCCCTGCTGCTTGAGCGGCTGGCAAGCCACTCCACACTTTCGGATAAAATCGGGGAACTGGGGAAGTTGAACCGCCGTTGTGTGGACGCCTCGAAAGTAACCGACCACCATGCCCTGCTGGTGACGCCGAACCGACCGCTCGCCCTCTACAAGAACGAGCAGATTATCTATGACATGATTGCCGGACGCATGGTAGAGGCATTTTCGGAGGAATGTGTGAAGGATACGACTACCGTAGTAGCGGAGGTGGTGCCGGACACAAGTGAAAGATGCGAGGGCCTGACATTTGAGGCGAAAGGCTGCATCGTGCGCAAGGCAGGCTGGCGCGGCGTGTACGGAGAGTATGGTGAGGACAACGGGAATACGGCATTGCCGGACTGGACGGAAGGTGACACACTGGTGATGGCAGGATGCTCGATGAGTTCGGGCATGACCCGACCGAAGCCCCTGCACACGGAAAGTTCGCTGCTGGCAGCGATGGAAACCGCCGGACGCGAGGATGTGGAGGATGAGGAGGCACGCCAAGCCCTGAAGGATTGCGGCATCGGCACACCCGCCACCCGTGCCGCCATCATCGAAACGCTGCTCAGAAGGGAATACATGGTGCGCGTGAAGAAGTCGCTGGTACCGACGGAGAAAGGGCTCGCCCTGTATTCCATTGTAAAAGACATGGACATTGCCAATGTGGAGATGACCGGGCAGTGGGAAGCTGAGCTGGCGGAGATTGAGAAAGGAAAGACACCGCATGAGGCTTTCATGAGGGATATAGAAAGCTATACCCGAAAGATTACCACGGACTTGCTTGCGTGTGACCGTATTTTCGGGCACAAGGCTTCGGGCTGTACCTGCCCCAAGTGCGGCAAGGGCACGATGCAGTTCTACGGCAAGGTAGTGCGCTGCGACAATCCGGACTGCGCCCTGCCCGTATTCCGCCAGATAGCCGGCAAGACACTTACCGACGGGGAGATGACCGATTTGCTGGCAAAAGGAAAGACGGAAGTCCTCAGCAGCTTCAAGAGCAGGCAGGGCAAGCCGTTCAGCGCGGCGGTCGCCTTCGACGCTGACTTCAACACGAACTTCATCTTTCCCGAAGCCAAAGGCGCAAGAAAAGGCACGAACATGAAAGGAAAACGAAAATAATGCGTAACTTCGCCACTGGTTCATGTCATAATCTGTTTCAATCCGTTGATACTCTTTATTCACATGGATTTAGTGGCGGCACCCGGAGGGATACCGGGTGCCTTTTTCTTTCCTATCCAAAATCATTCACCCACTAAATCCATCAGAAAATGAAACAGAACAAGAGAACCGCTCCGGCGGAACTGTCCTACTACGGACTGTACCTGCTGGACTACCTGAGAAAATACCATCCTGACAAAGTAATTGATACCGGGTTTATAACCGGAAGGGAGGAAGCCGCCGCCGAAACCTTCGAGAAGACAAGGCTGGAGGGAAGCTCCACGGAAGCCGCACAGGAGGAAGCCATGCGCGTCCTGCTCGAAGGACTCCACTTCTCCCCTTACGCCCTGCTGCGCGAGGTGGTGGAAAACGAGTTCGCCGACGAGGTGGCGGCATCCGACCGCGAGGCGTTCTGCCGGAAACTGTACCCCTATCTGAAAAACCTGCTCGGCGGTTACGACACGCCGGACGACACCTTCGCCCTGTCGCCCGACCACGACCTGCTCTACACGGAGCTGACCGGAACCGTCATGCTTTATCTGGAGTCCTATGGCATTCAATAGGAAACAGAAGCTGAGGGACAACATCGAGGCGATACGGACGGCATTCACGCTCGACCGGGAAGGGCGCACGCCCACCGAAAGGGAGCGCGTGCTGCTGGAGCGGTACTGCGGCTTCGGGGGACTGAAGTGCATACTGAACCCGGCATGGGAACTGACGGATGCCGTACATTGGGCGAAATCCGACCTCGAACTGTTCGCCCCGACGGTGGAGCTGCACCGCATCATCCGGGAAAACAGCCGGGACGACATGGAGTACAAACGCTATACGGACTCGCTGAAGGCATCGGTGCTGACGGCATTCTATACGCCGCAGGCCATTGCGGACACCATAGCGGACGTGCTGCACGACCGCAAGGTACGCCCAAGGCTGGTGCTGGAGCCGTCGGCGGGTATGGGCGCGTTCATCAGCCCGGTATTGTCGAACAATCCGCAGGCGGAGGTGATGGCATTTGAGAAAGACCTGCTGACAGGCAAGCTGCTGGGCTGCCTGTACCCGCAGCAGAAGATACGCACGGAGGGTTTCGAGAAAATAGAAAAGCCGTTTCTGAACCATTTTGACCTTGCCATCTCCAATATCCCTTTCGGGGATTTCGGAGTGTTCGATGCGGAGTTCAGCCGCAGCGCATCCTTCGGCAGACGTTCGGCACAGAAAGCCATCCATGACTATTTCTTTCTGAAAGGTCTGGATGCGGTGCGTGACGGCGGCATCGTGGCGTTCGTCACCTCGCAGGGGGTGTTGAACAGTTCGAGGGTTTCCGTCAGGAACGAGATGTTCAGCAAGGCGAATCTGGTATCGGCAATACGACTGCCCAACAACCTGTTTACCGACAATGCAGGCACGGAAGCCGGCAGCGACCTGATCATCCTGCAAAAAGACCTGCAAAAGAAGGGACTGACACAGGAGGAACGGGTTCTGACCATCATACAGACGGAACATAACGGCGGACTGACGGACAACGCCTATTTCGCCTACCACACGGAGCGTATCATACATACCGATGCGAAGAGGGGCACCGACCCGTACGGAAAACCGGCGATGGTATATACGCACAGCGGAGGTGTGGAGGGTATTGCCATGGACCTGTACAGGATGCTGTCGGAAGACCTGTCGGCACGGCTGGACATGGAACGCTACAACGGCATGGGGCATGAAAGAGAGGATGTGCGGCAGAACATTGCCGTACAGACCGAGGGTATTGAGGTGAAAAGAGAAAACTCCGCTTCGGTTGCGAGAGAACTGGAGGAGATGAAAAGAGAAAATACCCATCCGGTTGAGGGAGAACGGGCGGAGGTGAAAAGAGAAAACTCCGCTTCGGCTACGGGTGAACGGACGGAGGTGAAAAGAGAAAACTCCACCTCTGTTGCTGGTGTAGCGGACGGGACAAAACGGGAAGAAAACAGTGTGCAGCCGAAAGTGCAAGTGATGACCGGCATGTCACAGGAAGCGCAAAGCAGACAGACGGGAGGAACGGTAATGGACCTGTATGACCTGTTCGGCTATACGCAGGAGGAAAGACGGATGGCTGAACAGGGTCTGAAACCGGACAGGAAGAAAGGCGGAAAGTACAAAGGGAAGAAACCCGTGCAGCCGACACTGTTCTCCCTGCCAGCGGAGGATACGGAAAGGACAACGGACAAGGGAAATGCGGAAGCGGTTGCCGGCATCACCCCGGAAGAGGCACGTGAAATGGACGAAATCATACGCGGCGGAACGGATGCGCCGACGGCTGCCGAACCGGAAGCGGCTGTCCCGACAACGGAAAAGACGGGGCCCGGCACCGCAACGGAAGAATCCTATGACCCGGAAGATGAAGTGTACCGCAGTCTGGACTGGGAAACGAACCCGCCCATCAACGGATTCTATGAAATGATGATGGACCTTACACCGGAACGACGTGCGGAGCTGCGCCGGCTGGGAAAGACGAAGATGGAAGCCAACGCCGCCAGACAAGCGACCGGAACAACGGAGGCGAAAAGAGAAAAAGCCGATGCGGGGAAAACGGCGGAAACGCAGGATACGACTGCTACGGTAGTCTATCCGGTGGAAAACGGATTCGAGGCGGAAAGAAAGCGCCGGATTGCGGAGGTGGAAGAAGCCATGCGCCGTGAGGAAGCCGCCCTGACACCGGAAGAGCGGCAGCGCAAACGGGAGGAGGAAATGATGCCGCGCCCGTTCAAGGGCATACTGGAGCCGCACCTGAAGGACGGCTCGCTGGCATGGGAATACACGGCAGGCGTACGGTTCCAGGTGGGCGTGCTGAAGGATGTCACCCGCTACGGCGCCACATTCCAGCCGCTGGACATGGACGGGATGCAGGCACAGAAGGCACAGCTATACATAGACCTGCGCAATACCTACGAGCGGCTCTATGCCTACGAAGCGGAGAAGCAAGAGGAGAACGAAATGCTGCGCCGCCACCTGAACACCTACTATGACGAGTTCGTGATGCGTTACGGCTGCCTGAACGCCAGACAGAACGTGAAGCTGCTGATGATGGACGCTTCGGGGCGCAACATGCTGGCACTGGAACGCAGCGAGGGTGGCACGATGGTGAAGGCGGACATATTCGACCGCCCCGTTTCCTTTTCGCAGGAAACGGCAGTCGCCGCGGAATCGCCGGAGGAAGCCCTGTCCACCTCGCTGAACCTGTATGGCGGAGTAAACCTGCCCTACATGGAATCCATCTGCGACATGCCGCAGGCGGACATGCTGGAGGCACTGAAAGGACGGGTATTCTACAACCCGCTGGCAGAGGGCTACGAGATAGCCGACCGCTTCATAGCCAGGAATGTGGTACAGAAGGCCGCCGATGTGGAGGAATGGATAAGCGGACACGGGGAGCACGGGATGCTGCCGCAGGCAAGGGAGTCGCTGGAAGCGCTGAAAGAAGCCATGCCGGAACAGATCCCGTTTGAGGACCTGGACTTCAACTTCGGGGAACGATGGATACCCACGGGCGTGTATGCCGCCTACATGAGCCGTCTGTTTGACACGGACGTGCGTATAAGCTACTCGGAGAGCCTTGACGAGTATTCGGTGGCGTGCGGCCACAGGACGATGAAAATCACCGACGAGTTTCTGGTGAAGGGGTACTACCGCCACTATGACGGGATGCACCTGCTGAAACACGCCCTGCACAACACCTGCCCCGACATGATGAAGAAGGTCGGCGAGGACGAGAACGGGAACGACATAAAGGTGCGGGACAGCGAGGGCATACAGCTGGCGAACGCGAAGATTGACGAAATCAGAAACGGATTTACGGAATGGCTGGAAGAGCAGTCGCCGGAGTTCAAGAAACGGCTGACGGACATGTACAACAACAAGTTCAACTGCTTCGTGCGACCGAAATATGACGGCTCGCACCAGAAATTTCCGGAACTGAATCTGAAAGGACTGGGAATCACAGACCTGTACCCCAGCCAGAAGGACTGCATCTGGATGCTGAAACAGAACGGCGGAGGAATAGCCGACCACGAGGTGGGAACCGGCAAGACGCTGATCATGTGCGTGGCAGCGCATGAGATGAAGCGTCTGGGGCTGGTGCACAAGCCGATGATTATCGGGCTGAAGGCGAATGTAAGGGAGATAGCCGAATGCTACCGCACGGCATACCCCAACGCAAGAGTGCTGTATGCCTCGGAAAAGGATTTTGCCGCATCCGGCAGGGTGCGCTTCTTCAACGACATACGGAACAACGACTGGGACTGCATCATCATGAGCCACGACCAGTTCGGGAAGATACCGCAGTCGCCGGAACTGCAGCAACGGATATTGCAGGCGGAGCTGGATACGGTGGAGGAAAATCTGGAAGTGCTGCGTTCGCAGGGCAAGGACGTGTCGCGTGCGATGCTGAAGGGACTGGAGAAACGCAAGTTCAACCTGCAAGCCAAGCTGGAGAAGGTGGAACACGCGATAAAGTCGAGGACGGACGATGTGGTGGACTTCAGGCAGATGGGCATCGACCATATCTTTGTGGACGAGTCGCACCAGTTCAAGAACCTGACATTCAACACAAGGCATGACCGCGTGGCGGGTCTGGGCAACTCGGAAGGCAGCCAGAAGGCACTGAACCTGCTGTTTGCCATCCGCACCATTCAGGAGCGGACGGGAAAGGACTTGGGGGCGACGTTCCTGTCGGGCACGACTATCAGCAACTCGCTGACGGAGCTGTACCTGCTGTTCAAGTACCTCCGCCCGAAGGAGCTGGAAAGGCAGGACATCCGATGCTTCGACGCATGGGCGGCGATATTCGCCAAGAAGACGACGGACTTCGAGTTCAACGTGACGAACAACATCGTGCAGAAGGAACGCTTCCGCTACTTCATCAAGGTGCCGGAGCTGGCGGCGTTCTACAACGAAATCACCGACTACCGCACGGCGGAGGACGTGGGCGTGGACAGGCCGGACAAGAACGAGGTGCTGCACCACATACCGCCCACCCCCGACCAGGAGTATTTCATCAAACAGCTGATGGAATTTGCCAAGACGGGTGACGCCACCCTGCTGGGCAGGCTGCCGCTGTCGGAAACGGAGGAAAAGGCGAAAATGCTCATCGCCACGGACTACGCGCGGAAGATGGCGCTGGACATGCGCATGATAGACCCGGAATATGAAGACCACCCGGACAACAAAGCGAGCCACTGTGCAAGAACGATTGCGGAATATTACCGGAAGTATGACGAGCAGCTCGGCACGCAGTTCGTATTCTCCGACTTGGGTACCTACCAGCCGGGCGGGTGGAGCGTATATACCGAAATCAAGCGCAAACTGGTGGAGGACTACGGCATACCCGCCCATGAAATCCGCTTCATTCAGGAGTGCAAGAGCGAGAAGTCAAGGAAAGCGGTGATAGAGGCGATGAACGAGGGATATGTGCGCGTGCTGTTCGGCTCGACCTCGATGCTCGGCACGGGCGTGAACGCCCAGCGCAGGGCGGTGGCAATCCACCACCTCGATACGCCGTGGCGACCGTCCGACCTCGCCCAGCGCGATGGTCGGGCGGTTAGAAAGGGCAACGAGATAGCGAAGCTGTACGCTGACAACAAGGTGGACGTAATCATCTACGCAGTGGAGAAGTCGCTGGACTCGTACAAGTTCAACCTGCTGCACTGCAAGCAGACGTTCATCTCGCAGCTCAAAAGCGGTGCGATGGGTGCAAGAACCATAGACGAGGGGGCGATGGACGAGAAGTCGGGCATGAACTTCTCGGAGTACATGGCTATCCTGTCAGGGAACACCGACCTGCTGGACAAGGCGAAGCTGGAGAAACGCATCGCCTCGCTGGAGGGAGAGCGCAAGTCGTTCAACAAGAGCAAGCGCGAGTCGGAACTGAAACTGGAGTGCAAGACCGGGGAACAGAGGAACAACCAGGCCGCCATAGCCGCCATGACAGAGGATTGGGAGAAATTCACCGCCGCAGCACAGACAGACAAGGAGGGCAACTGGCTGAACCTGCTGAAGATTGACGGTCTGGATTCGACAGACGAAAAGACAATCGGAAAGCGTTTACAGGAGATAGCCAAGAACGCCACGACGGGCGGGCAGTATAAGCGCGTGGGCGAACTGTACGGCTTCCCCATCGAGGTGGTCAGCGAACCGACACTAAGGGACGGGCTGAAGTTCACCGACAACCGTTTCGTGGTGGCGGGCAATTACAGGTACAACTACAACAACGGGCATCTGGCGATGGCTGACACGCACGCCGCCGCCACGAACTTCCTGAACGCTCTGGAGAAGATACCGGGCATCATCGACCAGTATAAAAAGAAAAACGAGGTGCTGGAACAGGAAATTCCGCAGCTCCAAGCAATAGCGGGCAAGGAGTGGAAGAAAGAAGACGAACTGAAAGGGTTGAAGTCCGAACTCGCCACTCTGGACCGCAAGATACAGCTGGAACTGGCTCCCAAGCATGAAGAAGCGCCCGACCACGGACAAAACAATGACATGAGGCCCCAGTCGGAAGCTATAGCCCAACCGGAATTTGTAAAGTCCGATTTACATGATTCGACCACTTTTTCCGTTTCCCATCACAACAAGGGTTTGAAGCTATGAATAAACAATACAGACCGGCAAACGGATTTTTATCCTGCTGCCGGTCTGTAAACATATTATATAATCCGGAAGAAACAGTTTTTTTATCCGAAATGTATAGCTGCGATAATAATTTGATATACCTTTGCAATGAGAAAATTGTTTTTTTATTGATTATGAGCAAAATATTACATATAATCCTACTTATATGCACCATAGTTATCACAGAAGGTTGTACAGGAAATCAGAAACAAGCGTCCGGAACAGAGTGTGACAGTACCTATGCGGCAGTTCACATACAGAATTTGTCCATCGTGAATCCGAAGGAAGCGTTGGCCCTGCTCGACACGGCAGAACAGCAAGGGCTGATGGATGATTTTGAGCTCAACCGGTTGCGTGCCGTGGTATACCATAACGGCTTTTCGGATAACAACAAGTCATTGGAATATGCAATGAAGGCATATGACTCTCCTTCGGCGCATGAAGACATCAGGAAGTTTCTTTCCCTTATCCAAATGATAGCCAACCAGTATTATTTGAACGGCGACTATGCCCGGAGTGTCGAGTTTTGCACAAAGGGCATAAAGATTGCCCAAGACAGCGTCATCAGAAGTGCGGAGGCGAATCTGACATTCAAGCTCGGCAGGAACCTGCTGGTCCTGAACCGTGAAGACGAGGGATTCGGACATTACTTCAAAGCAGTTGACATTCTTGACGGGGAATCGGAGAAGGACAACACTTGGGAAACAAGCGATGACTATATCTATACGCTTGCCATTTTAATCGGTACACTGAGGAACGAAGGCTATTATGACAAAGCGACCGGTTTGCTCCCCCGATATGAGGATGCCGTCAGACGGCTTGAAACCAAGGAGCAGATACCGGACGGTCTTATTGATATGCGTCGGGCCAGCGGCTATGGCATGGCAGCCCATCTCTATGCCATAAAAGGCGAGAAGGACAAAGCACATGAGGAATATCTGAAACTTTGTTCTACGGAGTATTCCAAAACCCCGGACGCCGGACAGCTTACGATTCCCTATCTGTTTGAGGCAGGTGACTACCGTGAGGCGTTGCGAAAGTTGCAGGAAGAAAAGAAGTATTGGCAGGCCAACATTGACACCATAAGTTACAGCTATATCCGGAACCATCTGGAATCGGAACTGGCCGTGCACGAAAAACTTGGCGACATCCGTTCCGCCAACCGTGTCCTTCATACCATACAGACACTGAATGACTCACTGCGCATCCGGGACCGTAACGAAAAAGCGCTTGAACTGGCGGAAATATACAAGACCAACGAACAGGCGGCACAACTGAAAGAACAGGAAAACACCATACGCATACGTACCCTCATCTTTTCCTTTACAGCCCTGCTGCTGGTTGTGGCGGTAGGCTTCATCATCCGTATCCTGCGCGACAAGCGTGTCATCCAGAAGAAAAATGAGGCTATGGTAGGGACCATCAATGAGCTGATGACCTACAAGAACGAACTTTTTATCCGACGGGAAGAGAACATACGCCTGCGTGACGAGCTGCGGCAATTCCACGAAGCACAAAGTCAGACAAATTCCGGTACGGAGGATATGCAGGAGCCGGACAGTACGCAGGAGAAGGAAGATTCCAGTCCGACACTTGAACTGACCGAAAATGACCGTGTGCTGTACGACCGCATGTGTCATGAGATTGTCAGCCGCAAGCTGTATCTGAATCCCGATTTCAACAAAAGCGGGCTGATGAAGGAGATTCATGTACCGGCTTACAAGTTTGCCGCACTGTTCAGGAAGTTTGGCGGTTGCAGTTTCACACAATACCTACAGGATTGCCGGATTGACTATGCCATCAATCTGATGCATGAGTATCCTCAGTGGAGCATGGATGCTGTTGCCAAGGAAGCACAAATGTCTAAAACTTCATTTTTCAGGCAATTTCAAAAGAAGTATGGTATGAGTCCGTCCAATTATATTGAAAAGGAACAATTAACCTCAAATCGACAGGATGTTGATAGTCAAGATATTAACGCAGAGATGTGATTTTTTGGAACTCCTAATGTGATTTTTTGGGACTCCTACCCGCTTGAAAAGCACTCTTTTTTATCACCTCTTAATTACCTTTGCTCCATGTCAAACTGAAATACAGAAATGATATGGAGCAACTTTATTTATACATACTTCTCATTGCAACCCTGCCCGTCATAGCGGTGCTTGCCTTTGCCCTCTGCCGTTGCAGGCGGAGGCTGAGTCGCTGTCAGGAAGCGATGGTGCGCCTGATTAACGAGAATCTCGACATGAAAGAGAAGTTGCCCGCGCACGAACGCCCCAATTTCATGAACCGCGGGGACATCACGCCCGAAGAATTTACAGAAATCATACATAATATGCTGAAAAGACTGATGTTTTTATCCCTCTTTTTCCTTGTCGCGGTATATCCGATGAAAGCGCAGGAAAAGCAGGACACGACCTATCTGTTCCGCTTCGTGGCGGACAAGGACATGTTTTACTCCCCGTGGAACGGCAACGGCGAACAGCTCGCCCGCCTGTTGAAATGCGTCGATGAGAACCGCTCTGCCATTGAATCGGGGCAAATGTACCTGTTGGTGACAAGCTACGGCACAGACGGAAATGCCGGGCAGCCGGCTACAGAAGTGGCGAAAGTACGCCGCAACCGGGTGAAGTCGGAACTGATTATGCGCGGCAAGGTAAAGGAAACGCATTTCGTTACAGACCGTTCTTTTGATGCCGGCTATACGGATGAGAACGGTAAATCCTTGCGCAACATAGTCATCGTTACACTTCCCGCCTCTGCGGACAAGGTAGCGGAAATAGCCGGAGAGGAAGCCGCAACCAAGGTAGAAGCCTATAATAAAGAGGTATCGGGCGAGGCGGAACGCGAGCGCATTGCCGCAGAGAAAGCAAGAGTACAAGCCGGGGAAGCTCGTATGAAAGCTGAAGAAGAGAGGATTAGGCAGGAGGAAGTACGGATAGTCGCAGAAAAAAACGAAGCCGAAAGAAAGGCAACGGAGGCAGAACACACTGATGCAAAAGGAACTACCCCAAAGATACAGAAGGAACCGGAACAATATCACGTAGCCCTGCGTGCCAACCTGCTGCGCTGGGCAACGCTCACACCGGACTTGGGGCTGGAATGGCGCATCAACAGCAGTTGGAGCATCGTGGCAAACGGCTCGTGGACTTCATGGTCGTGGAACGATAAGGACCGCCGCTATGCCATCTGGGAAGTGATACCGGAAGTACGCTATTACATCGGCGAACAGAAGGCATGGTACGTGGGTGCGATGTTCAAGACGGGGCAATTCAATTACAAGCTGTCCGGCACCGGCAAGCAGGGTGACCTGATGGGCGGCGGCATTACGGGCGGTTATCAACTGAGACTGAACAAGGCACTCTCAATGGACTTCAACCTCGGACTGGGCTATCTCAATGCCGACTATGAGAAATACAAGGTCATTGACGGCGTGCGTGTACGCCAAGGCAAGGAAAGCAAGAACTGGTGGGGACCCGTCAGTGCAGGTGTAACACTGGTATGGACGATATTTTAATGGAATGAGAACATGAAGCATACAAGACGATATATGACAATGGCAGGTATGGTGGCGGCGGTGCTGCTCGCCTCCTGCGTGAAAGATGACCTGTACAACACGCCCCATCCCGACAAGGGAGCGGTGGTCATCACTACGGACTGGACGGACGCGCTGGCGGAAAGCACCGTGCCCGGCACTTATCTCCTGCGTATGGACGACGGCAAGGCGGTGCCGACAAGCGAGAAAACAACCGTTTATCCGGAACTTCTGACACCGGTAGCGCATACCTTATTAATATACAACGAGCCGGAAGGCATCACCATAGCAAGCAATGTGGCAACCGTGCAGCAAAAAGACGGTATGCTGATTCCGCTGCCCGGCTACCTGTTTTCGGCAGAGAAGCGGTTGGACATAGTCCAGGACGACACTCTACATGTATCTGTCCCGATGGAACGCCGCCTGTGTCCCATCGTCCTGAACCTTGACCTCAATGGTGAAAACGCAGACGAGATAGCCCGGATAGAAGCCACACTGAGCGGACTCTCCGGCAGCGTGGACCTGCGCACGGGCACGCCCGGAGGTGAGAGCCTGACGGCACGGCTTGACGTACTGCGGGCGGAAGCCAAGGCACGCGCCACAGATGCGATGGCGTTGGAAATGAAATGCCGCGTGACGGGAACGGCACAGGGAGAGCGGCAGATACTCACCGTAAAGGTAACGATGGCGGACGGATATGTAAGCACGATTACTTCCGACCTGACGGAACATTTGAAGGACTTGAATGCCGATATGGAACCCGTCAGGCTGGAAGGCTCGATTGAAGCCCCACAGGACGGGCACTTCAGCGGAACAATTGAAGGTTGGGAAGAAGTGGACGGCGGAGATACAGATGCAAATTGAAAGTTTTATTGAGACAAAATAAAAAGTAATGAAAAGAAATTTAAAAACCAAAATGATGGCAGCAGCGGCAATGACAATCATGCTGACAGGCTGCAACAGTGAGGAAGGCTTGCCTGTAGGGGGAAGTCAGGGTATGGCACATTTCAGTGCCACCATCCATGCTCCGGGTACACGGGCCTACGACCAAAGCTGGGAGGTAAACGATGAAATCGGCATCAGCGGGACAAGCGGTGATAAAGCCTACACCAATGTGTGCTACCTGACGGAGGGAGGAAACGGCAGCTTTACTCCGAAGGATGAAAGCGGAAAAATCTATTTCCAAGGCAATGACGAAGTAACCTTCACCGCCTACTATCCGTGGAATGACCTGCAAGACAGAGCGACCACCATCAGTGCCGACACATGGGGACAGAAAGAACAGAAGAAGTTCGATTTCCTTTGGACACAGGCCAAGGGAAGCAAAACCAATCCGAATGTGGCTTTCACGTTTGCGCACAAGATGGCAAAGGTGGTGCTTACCGTGAAATGCGGTGACGACGTGAGCTATGAAGAGGTAAAAACCGCCGTGCTGACACTGGACGGCTTCAAGCACGGAGGCTCGTTCAATGTAGCGACCGGAGCTGCGGAAGCTACCGGCAACGAAAGCGCGATGTGGGAGTTTGCGAACAATAAGGACGAGGACGTGTACAACGCCCCGTTCAAGCGTGACGATGAAAAGCAGACGGTTTCCTACACCCTGATATTCTTCCCGCAGGTGTTTGACTCGGCATTGCCGTTTACCGCCACGCTGACGGGCGAACAGTCCTTTACGGCAAATCTCGATTTCAAAAATGCCAATGCAGAAAAAGACAAGGAACAAGCCAAGAACGAATGGGTGGCAGGCCGCCAATACAACATGGGCGTTGTGTTGAACAAGACGGGCATCACCGTGGAAGGCTGTACCATTGCTCCGTGGGAGGAAGTTCCGGGAGGCGATTTCTCGGCTGAATAAGATTGGAATAATATTAAAATCTAAAAAAAACAGATATGAAAGCAAGCAAATATTTATTTTTGGGAATGGCTGCACTGGCTTTTACGGCTTGCAGCAACGAAGAAGTGATAAACGATGGTCCGGTGGCAGCGCAGGTCAGCGCGGGCATCGAAGGTGTGCAGACCCGCGCAGCGGGAACAAGCTGGGATAGCAACGACGAGATAGGTATCAGTTGCAATGGAGGAAAAACACAATACACCAATGTGTATTATACCGTCAGCAACACATCCGACGGCAGTTTTACAAGCTCCGCCCCCATCTATTTCCAAGACTTGGAAGAAGTTACTTTCTCTGCCTACTATCCATATACGGCAGAAGGAGGTACGATAAGCAAGACCATAGCGGCAGACGACCAGAAAGCGGATGCACAGAAGAAGATAGACTACATGTTTGCCTCCGGAGCAAAGGCAAGCAAGACAAATCCGAATGTGAAGTTTACGAATGATGGAGCTACTGACGCCTGTTTCAAACATCGCATGAGCCAGTTGAGTTTTACTTTCAAACAAGGAGCGGATACCGACCTGACGGCTATGACCGACTTTACCATCAGTGGTTTGAAGATGGAAGGTACATTCAATACTGAGGACGGAACAGCCACTGCAACGAAAACGGCACAGGCAGAGGATTTGAAAATCACTGAAACACCGTCCGCATCCGATACCTACACCCGTTCGCTGATACTTTTCCCACAAGAGGTAAGTGACGGTAAATTCAATCTTACACTTACACTGGGTGAAGAAATCTATAAGACGGAACTGTCAATTCCCGAAGACAAAACAGCCTTGACCGCCGGCAACAAGTACACCTATACCATTACAGTAAACAAGACCAAAATCGAAGTCGGACAGTCTACCATTGAGGGCTGGGGCGATGGTGGCAGCAATAGCGGTGAAGCCACAATGTAATTAACCCCACTTTCAGCCACCTCATGCAGCAAGGATAATGCACGGAATATATTAAGGTATAAAGTGTGTTTCATAGTGTGAGGTGGCATACGGAAACAATAAAAGACAACTGAATATGGTCAATAATCCCAAGCAGGAAGGGATTGAATTTCCTGTTAACTTTAAATAATCAGTATTATGGCAGGTTTAGTAGATTTATTTTATCCGGACAACAAACATCGCTTAGACAGACTAAATGAGCTGGCAGAGCAGTGCAGCCTGTATCAGCAAGAAATTTCTACTCAAAAACAGGATTACGATGAGCTGATAAAGACTATAAATGAGGATGTTGTTAAAATATTTGGTTCGTTTCAAAAAGTGGAAATGAAGGATGTGAAAGTTCCGGATGGTTCCATCATCTGTCAAGTTGCGGGAGGTGTAGCCTCTATCTTTGCCGGAGCCGGAGCGGTAGCTGCAATGAATGTTGCATGGAAATCATGGATGCTGAGTCAAGGGCGCATAGGTGAAGCGGCTTTGGTCAAGCTGATAGGATATCCCAGATGGTTTCGGTTTGCCCGTTTCGGCGGTGCTATAATAGTGGCATTTGCTTTGGAATCCATTATAACAGCGATAGAGGGAGCTGTACAAAGAGATCAGTTGAGAGTGGGAATTCATGACTGCATACAACCTCGCGTGAATTTATTTAAAGTCTATAGGCGCAATAGAATGTTGATAATGAACTTGAAGGTTATAAAAAACCTTTTGGAAGACTTGCAAAGTATAGGTATTCTTACACCGGAACAGATAATGTCTGTGGTCATTTCCCGTGCGGAAAAAACTAAAGCTGAAATGGATTCCATCACTGACGAAATTCTTGAAAACGAGTTGGCGCAAATTGATATAGACCGCCAATCTTGGACAAAAGAAGACCATATATTAGGAGATTTGGTTGCATTGCCTCTATCTGAATTGGAGGAAGCACCGGTTGATTACCTTGACGGAAGTCTGGTTTCAGCAGAAGGCGATGATAAAATTTACCTCATAATGGATGGTAAACGTAGCCTTATCCCTCATGACAACACATTCAATGCGTTATTTTCAACGAAAGAATCCGTACATAAGATAGAAAAAGCATTCATGGAATCTATACCGGAGGGAGAATCATTGTCGGAATCAGCCTGCCTTATGAAGTGCGAGGAGAACGGAAATGTCTATTTTTATTCCAATGCGAAGAAAAAGTTAATCCGTTCGATTGGAGAATTCAACAAAGCCGGATTCAACCATGAAAACATACTTGGAATTACGAAAGAAGAAGCGGATAACATTGAAACTGCAGGTGATTTTATTGTAGCTGAATGGTAATTTTTTAATAAAAAGAAAATGGAAAAAACAATTAATGTAAGAGCTGACTCCAGAGAAATATCCATTGATATGCCGCAAGGTTATTTCTTGTCATGGTTTGCTACAACGCAGGCGGAATTTCGTATTACCGCCACACTGAAGGATGAATGTAAGACCTACTTTTCCGAAAGCAAGGCTTCTACGAACATCGATCCCCCTTTGGCGCAAGGTGCAGGAACGATGCTCGGCAAAAAATTGAAACTGTTGATAGACATCCCCCAATCGTTAAAGATAAGGATGGAAACCAACAAAAATTTTGTTGAAGTGGATGGGGTGGAAATCGCACGATGCTATACGTGGCTTATCGAAGACCAGAATGACAATGATTTTAATGACCTGCACCTTAGCCTGATTGGTTGGAGGAAGAAAGGATAACAACACAGCCATCCCGTGCGCCAAGCGTAAAGCACGGAGGTACACGAAACAAAGTGCATCGGGCGGCGTCGCTGCCGCCGGTGGCACAAACGAAATAGAAACAATTAAAACAACAACCGGAAATATGAAAAGAAGCAAAACACAATTGTTGCGGAGCCTTGCGGCGATGATGCTGCTTAGTGCAGGGCTTGCCTCGTGCTCGCAGGACGACATGCCGCAGACAGGCGGCACCCCACTGCCCGAGGGTGAATATCCGCTGACGCTCACCGCTTCGGTGGACGGAATGAATACCCGCGCCACCGGCAAGGACGCATGGGTAGATGGCGATATGATAGGCGTGCGCATCGGCACGGATGATGCGACAGGCTGCTACGAGCTAAACAGCGACGGCTCGATGAAGAATGTCATCACCCCGGTGTATTGGCAGAATACCGCCTCTTCCACTGTAACGGCATGGTATCCCTACGAGGGAAAAAAGAGCGTGGACATCTCCGACCAATCGAAAGGCTTTGTAAACATTGACTTTCTGACCGCTACGGCACCGGAACAAAACTACCAAAGCTCTGTGTCGTTAAAGTTCGAGCACCAAATGGCAAAGGTGAGCTATACGCTTCAGGCTGGCGATGGCATCACGGAAGATGACTTGAAAGGAGCCACCGTACAGATTGCCGGCTACACAAAAGCCTCCTTCTCTGAAGGAATACTGACAGGCACGGATGACGGCTGGATTACTCCGGCTTCCGACAATGATGCCCTGCTCGTGCCGAAAGACATGACGGGCAAACCGCTTATCAAGGTCAGCATCAACGGCAAAGACTTCATCTACACCCCGTCTGACGAAACCGCCGGAAACCTGAAAGCGGGCTGTCATAACACCTACACCATTACTGTCAAGAGAAACGAAATCGTGGTGGAAGCCGGGCAGAGCGTTACTTGGGGAAGTGGTGGAAACTTCACCTCAGGCATTGAGGAAACCCAGACATACAACCTCTTTTTAGCCTGCACAGATGACATTCAGGAGATATCGGTAACGGATAAAGGAGGTCAAACTCTGTCCCCAAAATCAGAAAACACTTATTCCTTGTCCACCCAAGGCTGCATAGTCAGGTATAAGATAGCCGAAACCGTACAACCTCCGTTCCGTCGCGGCGGAACGACAGGAGGTTATGCCGAAATATCGGGAAAAAAAGAGGGCGACTTTTATGTCATGGAAATCTTCGACATGTCTTCCGATATAAGTATATCGATAGACCCGCACTCCGCACCCATTGTCGGGGACTATTATTATACCGATAACAGCTATTCGACCCAAATGCTCGATAAAAAGGAAAACTGTGTCGGTGTGGTTTTTCATGTCGGTCCAGGTCCGGGAGACGAGGTATCTGCCTATGATAGCAAGCTGAATGCCATTCACGGCTATGTGCTCGCTGCCTACCCTGCTTGTAATGGTGATCGTCCTTCTTGGTGCAATCCAAATTACCAGAAAGAGCTTATCGGCACTCATGAGCGACCCGACGACTGGTGCGGATACAAGAATACGAAGATGATAATCAATTCTGCCCAAAATAAAAACATAACCTTGTCGGCAGACAACTATACACATGTCTATTATGCCACCACATATAACCAAAACACCGCTCCGAGTCAGACAAGCGGTTGGTATCTGGGTTCTGCCGCACAGATGAAAAAGGTAATCGATGTGTCCGGTGTGATAACCGCTCCCATAAGTAATTGTGGCGATGCTACAAATATCAAATACTTGGGTACAAGTACCGAAAGGGACGATACTAAAAATGACATCTACGGTATCTACGACATAGAAGGCGGCAGTCTGCGCCTCGGCTTTAAAAACTACGGACAGAATCCACGACCTATATTAACATTCTAAATTGACCTGCAATGAAATTATTTCACCATAAACGCAACCGGCATCTTCTTGCCGCCGCTGCATTCATCATGCAACTGCTGTCCGCGTCCTGTACTTCCGACAGTTACTTGGACGAGCTCGGACAGCCGGAAACCTCTTTTGTCATCCAAATCGAGGCGGCAAACTTTTCGCAGTCCCCCGCCTCGCGGTCGAACAATACAAATTCCAATTACACCACCACATTCGCATCGGGGGACAAGGCAGGGCTGATTGCTGTCGACAAGAACGGAAGTGTCGTTCCGGAATTGAATAATGTCCCGCTCAACTATGATGACTCGAAATGGAGCTTCGCCGACGGATCCTCCTATTATAACTCCGGTTATACCTACATCGCATATTATCCCTACAAGGAGGAGGCAAGCGGGCTGAAAAGTATCAGTGAACTGCGGCAGGCGTTTCCTCCTGCATTGGACCAGTCGGATATAAGCAAATATACCACTGCCGAGATTATGGCGGCAGAGGGTGAATGGGAGAGCAGCAGCAAGACGCTCCGTTTCGGAATGAAATACCTGCACACGCTGCTGGTACTGCCCAATGCGTATGATACCTATTATCAATTTTCCGAAAATTCGTACAGTTTTTCCGCTCCGATAACGAATGTAGCCGTTACCGTAGGCGGCAAAGTATATAAGGCAATGAACTGGACCAATAACAATTTGAATCAGTACAGGGTCGTCATCCCTGCATCGAATCAGGAACGTGAATTGAGAGCCTGTTTGTCAGGAAATGACAAAAGTCTCATCCTTGAAACCCGACAGACACTGGCTGAAAGCCAGTATTACGAATGGCGAAACAATGGCTTCGACATTGGTAACTACTCTGAAAGCGGCTTGATACGCGTAGGTGATTTCGTTTGCCGTACAAACGATGGAAATGATTGGTTCATCGTGCCGCAGGAGGCATACGAAGCAGCGACCAATCCGATCGGTGTGGTGTTCCATGTCGGTCACAACGCTGAAAAGGATGATGCCATGTCTGTGTATCAGAACCAATTTAAGGATGGCAAATTCCATGGTTACGCGGTTGCCCTGACCGATGTGGGATCATATCGTTGGGCATACAAGGATGGTGCATACAGTCAGAATGCCGGAACGAGTACAAATACGGGGGATTGGAAAGGGTACAGCAATCAGAAAGCCATCGAAAATTTTGCCGACAACAATTCGGATGGATGGGAATTGAAACATTTTGAAGCGGCATATCGGTGCTCTCTTTATGGGACGGACCAAGGTGATAACTGGCAGCGTCGATACGCCGCACCGGTCAATACCAGCGGATGGTTCCTACCGTCGTGCAACCAGCTGACAACTCTTTATTCCTTGAATCGTAATAATGCGAATTTACTTGCCACATCAATGGACAATGTCAAGAGTCTGGATAAAGATCATATCCGTTGGTTCAGTACAGGTTGGTATTATTGGTCGTCCACTGAGATTTCGTACGACTCGTACAACGCGTGGTACGTGGACTTCCGCAATGGCTACACGGGCAACGACTATAAGCTCTATACGTACGGTGTGCGTGCCGTCCTCGCTTTCTGATCTATTTACCTATTTAATCTATTTATCTATTAAAGACTTATAGAGAGTAAAGTCTCGCGAAGCGGGTCGAAAAATTTAAAAAAATTGAAGCTATGGCATTATCCGAGGATTTACCCCTGTACCGGGACACTTACCGGTTGTTGAACAACCTGCTGGCGCTTACGCAGGATTTCCCGCGCTTCTTCCGTTACAGCATGGGCAGTCGCATGGTGGATTTGACTCTGGATATGCTGTCATTGATTTATAAAGCCAACAGCAGCTATGAGAAAGTGGGCATACTGACCGAATTTCTCGACCGCTACCGGATGTTGCAGATGCTCTTCCGCGTATGCGTGGAGCAGAAGGTGATAACGGAGCGGAAATACGCCTCTTTCGGGCTGCTGATGGAGAAGATAGGCAAACAGGCTACAAGCTGGAAGCAGTATAACGAACGCGGAATGAAGAAGAATGAAGAAAAAAGGCAATGATTTATCAGTCGGAATCCGGGCGGTCAAGGCTTCCCGGAGCGAACTGTTTTTAATTGAAAAAGGGCTGCCGGCAGGCTTCTCTCGTGCAGGGAGGCTCGCAAAGACAAACACAGGCAGCATCTGTTGGTCGTCCACTGAGAATTCGAACAACTCGAACAACGCGTGGAACGTGAACTTCAACAATGGCAACACGAACAACAACAATAAGAACAATACGAACGATGTGCGTGCCGTCCTCGCCTTTTCAATAAAAACTTTACGATAAACAAAAAAGAGTATTGAGATATGGTGTTACAACAAAGTCTTTTCACGGAAGAGGAACTCGGCGGCATCCCATTGGAGGATGTCTTCGAGGCATACTTCGAGTGCCGCAAGAAGAAGCGCAATACCTGCAATGCCCTTGCCTTCGAGAGCGAATACGAACGCAAGTGTGTAGAGCTGTGGCGGGAAATCAACTCCGGCACCTACCATCCTTCGCGTTCCATCGCTTTCATCATTACCAAGCCCGTGAAGCGGGAGGTCTTCGCCGCGGATTTCCGCGACCGCGTGGTGCACCACCTGATAGCCCGAAGGTTCGTTCCCTTGCTGGAAGCGCAGTTTATTGACGACAGCTACAGCACCCGCAAGGGCAAAGGCACACTGTACGGCATACTGAAGGTGGAGGAACACATCCGCCAATGCTCGGAAAACTACACCAAAAACTGCCACATCCTGAAGATAGACATCCGCTCGTTCTTCATGAAAATATCGAAGCAACGGCTGTATGACCTGACGGAGCGTCTTCTGCGGGAGCGGTACGAGGGAAACGACTTGCCGGTGCTGCTTTATCTGCTCCGGGAGACGGTGTTCAACCGACCGGAAAAGAACTGCATCCGCCGCACGCCTCCCCAAAGCTGGCGCGGATTACCAAAGGACAAAAGCCTTTTCCATTCCGACGGCACTTGCGGCCTGCCCATCGGCAACCTGACCAGCCAGTTGCTTGCCCTGAACTTTCTCGATGAACTGGACCATCTGATTACCGGAGAGTGGGGCATTGAACATTACGGCAGGTATGTGGACGACATGGTGCTGGTGCATCCGTCCAAAGAGCGTCTGCTGGCGGTCAAGGCGAATATCGCCGCATGGCTCACCGCACACGGACTGTCGCTGCACCCCCGCAAGATGTATCTGCAACATTATACGAAAGGTGTGCTGTTTGTAGGCGGCATGATACTGCCGGGAAGGAAATACCTAAGCAACCGCACGGTGGGGTTCTGCTACGATGCCATAGACCGCCTGAACCGCCTGGCGGAAAGCTCGCCCGACTATGTCCTGACACACGGGGAGGAGTTTGTCAGCACGGTCAATTCCTATCTGGGCATGATGCGGCATTTCGCCTCGTACAACCAGAGACGCAAGGTCATGACGCGCGTGGGTAAGGAATGGTGGAGGGTGGTCTGTTTTGAAGGACACATAGAGAAAGCCGTCCTGAAAAAACGGTACAGACCGGCGGAGCGGAAAAAGAGAGAGATAAGGAATGAGATTACGGAACTAAAAAAAATGACATGACCGAACAGGAACTCATCAACAAGCAAAAAGAGTACGGGGACAGCCGTTTTGCAGTGACACGCTCCGGCAAATTCTTCTGTGCCTACGGTTGCGGAGCATTCGCATTGGCGCGTGCCACCGGCTACCGCGTCATGCGCCGTCCGCGCAAAGGGGGACACTCCGTGCTGACCACCGGATTTCCGGAAAGCCGTCTGGCGAATGTACTGGAGCAGATAGCCGCCTGCGGCGGCGAGATTGTTGTTCAAGAAACAGACAGTTTCGTTTTTGCCGGCATAGACGGCAGTGAGGACGACGGGCTGGTTTCGGAGCAGAAACCGCCGAAAGAACATAAAGATACGGGGATTCGGAAGGATAAGGCAACCTTACGGGAACGGATTATGTCGTTCGACCTTTCCCGATCCACCCCGATGGAAGCAATGCTGTTTCTTGACACACTGCAAAAACAGATTAAAGAAAACACAGTCTAACAGATACCGAATATGGGAAAGAAGATGTCATTGCAACATAAAATCCTTTTCGGATACGTGGTACTGGTGGCGGTCATAGGAAGCATGGCCGCCACTTTGCTGCATGAGCGGAAACGGCTGCGTGAGATAGAAGCGGAAACGGTAAAAATCCGCTCGGTGCGCCTTGACATCAACAAGGCACACAGCCGCATCACGGGGCTTGCCATCCGGGGTGAGAGCGTAGTGGCATGGGAAGAGGCGGACTACCGCGACTACCGTCGCCACCGGCTGCTGACGGACAGCCTGCTGCAAACGCTGAAGCCCCACTGCCGGGAATATGTGCACCCCGGACAGATAGATACCCTGCGGCACCTGCTGGCGGAGAAGGAAACACACCTGCTGCGCATCATGCAGAACCTCGACCACCGGGACGAGCGCGACAGCCTGCTTGCCACCCAGCTGCCCGAAGTGGCAAAACGGGCGACAAGGGTACGCACCATACGACAAAAGAAAAAAGGCATCGCCGGGCTGTTCGGCAAGAAAGAAGAGATACGGGTCATGCCCTCCGCCGGGGAACTGCATGCCCTGAGCGACAGCCTGACCGCCATGCAGCGCAAGCAGGAGAAGGAGATGGATGCCTACGCCGACAGCCTGCGCATACGCAACAGGGAATTGAACAGAACACTGAACAGTCTGGTAAGCGACCTTGACAGGCAGGCATACCTTTCGTTCAGTAAGAGGGAACAGAAAACAGAGGACACCCGGAATGAATCATTCAGTCTGTTAGCCGTTACCCTGTCGGTTGCAGCCGTCCTGCTGTTCCTGTCCTACCTTACCATACACAGGGAAATCAAGCGAAATGCTGATGAGAAAAGGAAACGGGAGAAACTAATCGAAAAATTACAGGAAACCATCCGTCAGAACGAGGAACTGACGAGGGAAAAACAGAACATCATGCAGACCATCACCCATGAGCTGCGCTCTCCGCTGTCCGCCATACGGGGCTATGCGGAAATGATAGCGACTGATAAAGAGAGTTCCATTTGCATCCGCCATGCGAAAACCATTGGCGATACTTCCGGACGGATGGCAGGAATGATAGACACGCTGCTGAACTATTTCCGTCTGGACAGCGGAAAGGAAACCGTCTGCTCCCTGCCGTTCCGAGTAAAAAGCATAGCGGAAATACTGGAAACGGAGTTCATGCCACAGATGGAAAAGAAGCGGTTGGCATTTGAAACGGTCAATGAGGCGGACGAGGTTGTCATGGGTGACCGTAACCTGATACTCCGCATCGGCAGCAATTTGCTGTCCAATGCCTTGAAGTTTACACAAAAAGGCTCGGTCAGACTGATTACCGGATATTCGGACGGCAATTTCATGTTGGCTGTGGACGATACAGGCACAGGAATAGACAAGGGAAAGCAGAACCGGATATTCAAGCCATTCGAGCGGCTCGGCAATGCCGCCACGCAGGACGGCTTCGGGCTGGGACTCGCCATTGTAAGAAGCCTTGCTGAACTGATGGACGGCAGCATCACGGTGGAAAGCGTGCCGGGAAAAGGCAGCCGGTTCACCGTCACACTGCCGTTGGAAAAGGCGACCGAAACGGAAAGACAACCCCCTTCCTATACCGTAACGCATCATCTTTCCGGGTGTTCCGTGCTTTCCATGGACAATGACCAGATGGTACTCGGTATGCTGCATGATATGTTCGAGCAAAGCGGGGTACATAATGAAACCTGCATGGACATGGGCGGACTGACTGAAAAACTGCGTGGCAGCCGCTATGACCTGCTGACCACCGACCTGAAAATGCCGGACATCAGCGGCTATGAGGTGCTGGAACTGCTCCGTTCATCCGACATCGGAAACTCGCGTACCATTCCGGTACTGGCGATAACCGGTTCGGGAAGCGTTACGGAAGAAGAACTGAAACAGGCAGGGTTTTCCGCTGTCCTGTTCAAGCCGTTTTCCATTGACGAACTGCTGGCAGTGGCTGAACAGTGTATCGGAGAAAACCGGACACGATACATTGACCTGACCCCGCTGTTTGCCTACGGAAACAAACGGCACAGACTGGAATGCCTGATAAGCGAAACGGAGAAAGAAATGGCAGGCATCAGGAAAGCCATAGACAATGCCGACAAGGATAAAATTGACGGCTGGATACACCATATCCGCAGTTCATGGATGCTGATAAGGGCAGAACAGCCGTTGCAGGAACTGTATGAGGCAATACATGAGAACCGGACAATGGAAGAAATACAGGCAAGAGCCGGGAATGTGCTCTTACAGGGAGAGAAAATCATCCGGCTTGCCAAAAAGGAGATAGAGAAAACGAAATGGGAAAAATAATAGTGATAGAAGATAATCCGGTATTCCGCGACCATGTATGCGGAATGCTGGAAAGTGAAGGCTACACGACCCGGACTGCATGCGATTGCGCCACAGCCCGCAAGTTGCTGGCGGCACTGGAAACGGACGATATAGTGCTCTCCGACCTGCGTCTGCCCGACGGGGAATGCACGTCATTGCTGGAATATATGCGTGCTTCCGGCATGAGAAACCCCTTTGTCATCATGACCGACTACGCACAGGTAGTTTCGGCTGTCAGTTCCATGAGGCTCGGAGCGGAAGATTACATTCCCAAAACACTGTTGCAGGAAAAACTGCTGCCCCGGATAAAGGAGCTGGCGCACAAAGCGGAGGCAAGGCGCAAAATTTCCATATTCGAGCGCAGGAGTGCCGCATTCAGGGAGATAAACCGGCGTATCTCGCTGGTAGCCCCGACAGACATGGGCGTGCTGATACTGGGCGAGAACGGTACGGGCAAGGAACACATAGCGGAGAAGGTACACGAGCGAAGCCGGCGTGCGGGCGGACCGTTCGTAGCCGTGGACTGCGGCATGCTGACTGGAGAACTTGCCGCCTCGGAACTGTTCGGACACCGGAAAGGCTCGTTTACGGGAGCCGTGGCAGATAAGAAAGGGTGCATGGAAGAAGCGGATGGCGGTACACTGTTTTTGGACGAAGTGGGCAATCTGCCACCGGAAGTTCAGCAAAAGCTATTGCGTGCACTTCAAACAAAAAGTTACCGTCCGGTAGGAAGCAACCGGGAACGGAAAGCGGATGTCCGAATCATAGCAGCCACCAACGAGCATTTGGATAAGGCGGTGGAAGAAGGACGCTTCCGCAGAGACCTGTATCACCGGTTGAAAGAGTTTGTCATACAGGTCCCTCCGCTGCGTGAATGCCGGGAGGACATCCTGCCGCTGGCGGAGTTTTTCCGGGAGCTTGCGAACAGGGAACTGGGACGGCATACCGAAGGATTCGACAAGGAAGCGGAAAAGATACTCATGGCGCGTACATGGGCGGGAAACGTGAGGGAACTGAAACAGACCATCAGTTCTGCCGTATTGCTTACGGAAGGGAAACTGGTCACTGCCGACAAACTGGAAGCGGAAGGTAGCGCACAGGCTGGCTGCATACTGCTGCTGAAAGACGAGAATGAAGAAAAGGAACGTATCGTGCAGGCACTGGTGCAGGCAGATGGAAATAGGGAAACGACAGCCAAACTGTTAGGAATCAGTCGTACGACCTTGTATAACAAGATGAAAGAATATGGTATGATGCAGAAAAATAAGGAAAAATGAGCAAATATGAACTGAAATTGCTATATTTGCATGAACATAGGACAGAACGGCACAGACAAACATGTGTTTTGATGTGCTGATGAAAATATAGTATAGAATAAGACCGCAAGGCGTTTCAAGTGTAAATCTGGTAAATTGAAACTGAAAGAGACTAATTGCGTGATGCTTATGCTATGCCTTGGCATAGCGTGCATTCGCGTACATCTTTCAGGGGTTTTACCAGAACCCACACTTGAGGTAGCGTGAATTGCGCGCTATTTTTATTTTACGGCTTACGGTCACAACAGAATGACCGCTATGGCAAAAGTCCGATTACTCGCCGTCCTGACAATGGACGGATGTCCGGCAGAAACAACCGCTCTGTGCGGACAATGGCTCGGTTCCGACAAGTACGGGATAGGTGCGCTGAAAGAAGACGCCATCTGTATCCTGAATGAGAACACGTCACTTACCCACCTCTCCAGTTGGACAGAAAACTCCGATGATTCATTGACCTATCTGATAGAAGCCAGCGAAAAGACGGCAGGTATCATCAACGGCATGATGCGTATGCGCCTTGTGGATGAAATCATCCTCTACCTGCTTCCCGTCATAGCGGGAAACGGCAGCAGGCTGTTTCAGGGCTCACTGCCCGAAAGCGAATGGACATGCACGGAGAGCAAACGGTGGAAAGACGGCATAATACGGATAACCTATGGTCGGAAAACACCCCGCCAGCCGGTGGTTGTGTTCAAAACATGAACATTTTCAAGAGCTTCCGACGTTCAGAATGTGAACATACGTTCAGATTTTGAACAAAAAACGAGGCATGAAAGTTTGTGCCGAAAAATATTTTCTCACTCTATTTTACTGAATATCAGATGGATATTATTATTTAGCAGAAAGGCTGTTTCGACAGGAGCGGTATTTGTCCAATCATTTTATGTGCGCACACTTTTAATCCAAGTGTAATAACATAAAAATGAAAGAGATATGGAATACCTCATATTGACAGAAACCGAATTTTTCGGTCTTATAAACGGGAGCGATGAAACAGCCGGTCTGAATACCGCATACAATTGTTTTGTGAAGGCGGTTGTAGAACTGATGCATGACGGCGATACGGACGGGGCGAAGATTGCGCTGGCGTATGCCGAAAACGAACTGCAATACCACCACACGCAGTATATTGCGGGTATGAGAAGCCATACCGCCCTGTTTGTCCGTAAAGCCTTGTCTTTCATACGCAAGATGCAGAAACATATCCCCTCCAACCGCCTGCAGGTGCCGCCACTATCCACAACCATCCACTCTGAATGTGAAAAGAAAAATGATATTCCTGTCAATGCCCCTTCCATGCGCTGGACGGGCAGTATGGCTGAACTGGTGGAGCTGATTTACGGGCTGGATGCCATGAAGCTGGTAAACGAGGGTGAAACGGGTATCAAGGAACTGCTGGAAGGTTTCTGCAAGGTGTTCGGCATGGAAATAAAAGAGAGCCAGTGTTACAATACCTATGCGGACATCAAGCGGCGGAAGAACGAGAGCCGCACCTATTTCTTCGACAAGGCTGCGGAGAAATTGAACCGGCGGATGCAGGAGGACGAGGAACGGGAGCGGATGCGGAAAAGATAAGCAGAAAATGAGGCATGGGCGTCATAGTCTGCAAAAAATTGCTTACCTTTGCAGAAACAATTATAATACAATAGATTATGGCATTAGAAATTAAAGCAATCCCCACGCTAAAAGGCAAAGAGGCAGAGCGTTTCGTGAAGGAAGCGGACAAAGCCTACAAAAGCAAGGAGAAGACCGACTTCAGCAAGCAGGTAAAGATAGCCCGTGCCATACTGAAAAAAGCCAATATGTTGTAGGCATGGGATTCCTGTTAGACAAATGCAGTTTTTCTCCGCTTGACGAGGAAGTCATAGGCAAATGCCGTCCTTTCTCATGCGGCAATGCCGACTTGGACGACTTTTTCCGGCAGGACGCACCGCTTTACAGCCGTCAGATGCTCGGAAAGAGCTATTGTTTCCGGCTGGACGAAGACCCTTCCGTCATTGTCTGTGCATTCACGCTCTCCAATGACAGCATCCGTGTGGACATATTGCCGAACAGCAGGGAAAAGAAAGTGCAGAAAGACATCCCCCGTTCCAAGCAGATGCGGCGTTATCCGGGCGTACTGATTGGACGCTTGGGTATCAATACAGAATTTGCCCACCGTGGTATAGGCAGCGAACTGATGGAGTTCATCAAGTCATGGTTCATAGACGCAGGCAACAAGACCGGCTGCCGTTTTTTGATAGTAGATGCCTATAACGAGGAAATTCCGTTGGGATATTATCAGAAGAACGGTTTTACTTTCCTGTTCTCCACCGAAAGCCAAGAGGCGGAGAATACAGGATTTGACAAGGATACGAAACTGCGTACACGGCTGATGTACTTTGACCTGATTTCATTGGTCAATGAGCAGGAAGAATGACAAGGGGACAATTCAAATGAAAAGAAAACAAGCCTTCCATGCGAGTACGTAAGGCTATTATATACTTTTGGAAGGCATTCTATTTATAACGGGAATGGCAAAAAAGAAAAAGCGGAAACAGCACACAGCTACCGACTTACCGATAATCCTTGATTACGAAGGTGAGCCGATGTCCGTCTATGACCCGATAACCATGATGCCGTACAGTGAACCTCCCCTAACAGAAAGGACACGTTTCAAGAAACTGAACAGGGAACAGAAGGCGGCTTTCAAATCACTGGTGGTGTCAGCCATCACCTATTATTGGGAAACGGAGAAGCAGATACCTTTCGGAGAAAGTATGGCAGACATCCGACACTGGCTGACAGAAGCGTTTGCCGAAGACTATGGAATACTGCTGAAAGAAGACACCGAGTTGAAAAACTACCTGATGACCCTTGTCATTTCATCCGTCAACAAATTACTCAAGGCAGAAAGACAGATACAAGAAAAGAAAAATCCGTAACATTTCACATTGGAGTGCTACGGATTTTCCTTTTTTCGCTTGCGGCGTGTTACTTGTTCTGCAAGAGGTATTGCAGTTCCGGGTCGGACTGGATGCGCTGCAACTCGTCGGCGACAATCTGCCGCACTTCGGCACGGATGCGGTTGTAGTTCTCTTGAATCATCTCCTTCATGCGGTCGTTGCCGTCGGTATCGGTAAAGTCCGTGATGACGGGAATAGGCTTGTAAGCCTGTTCCTCACGCTTGACCTTCTCGGCATCCACCACAATCTCGCAATGGAAAATCTTCTGCTCGATACGCTCGTTGAAGTTGTCGGCGACCGCCCCGACGAACATGCCCTGCGTGAGCGTGGAAATCTTGCTCGCCGGGATAAGGCTCTCCATCTGCGTGTTGATGGAGGTGGACTTGTCCTCGCGGTTGATGGTGATGCTCTGCCGCTTTTGGAGAATCTTGCCGAAACGCTCGGAAAGGGTCTTGGCGGTCTCACCTACCACCTGCCCGGAGAAAATGTTGCCGACGGTGTTCATCACTACGGCGGCCTCCTTGTCGCCGTAGTCGCGCTTGAGCTGGGAGAAGTCCTGAAAACCCAGCAGAGTGGAAACCTTGTTGCTCCGGGCGGTGGCAATCAGGTTGTCCAGCCCCTTGAAGTAAATCGTGGGCAGCTCGTCGATGATTATCGAGGATTTGAGCCTTCCTTTCTTGTTCACGAGCTTTACGATGCGCGAGTTATACAGCCCCAATGCCGCCCCGTAGATGTTCTGGCGGTCGGGATTGTTGCCCACGCAAAGGATTTTCGGCTCGTCGGGGTTGTTGATATCGAGCGTGAACTCGCTGTCGGACATGACCCAGTAAAGCTGCGGGGAAATCATGCGCGAGAGCGGAATCTTCGCCGAGGCTATCTGTCCGGCGAGCTGTTCCATCGCTCCGCCCTGCCATGCGTCCATGAACGGGGAAAGGTAGTTCTCCAGTTCGGGGTAGCTGGTCAGAATGGGAAACACGTCCTCGTAACGGCGGTTGAGCAGTTCGATGGCATGGGGAAAGGTACAATACTTTCCGTCCTGATAGATGCGCAAAAACCATATCACTGCGGCGAACAGGATAATCGGCGACTCCACGAAGAAATCCCCTTGTTTCTGCACCCAAGTCTTGTTCAAATTGAGCATAATGGTATAGGCACTCTCGTAGGCATCGGTGATGTCCTCCATGAAATCCGGGCGTATGGGATTACAGCGGTGCGAGCGGCGCGGGTCGTCGAAATTGATTACATAGAACTTCGGCTTGACCCTGTACCCGTCCGGGTGGTTCAACAGATGGTTGTAGGCGATGGTGGAAAGGTCGGGATATTTAAAGTCATAGATATATTGACTAAAACCTTTCTCAATCTGCTGCTTTATGAAGGAATTTACCACGGCATACGACTTGCCGCTGCCCGGCGTACCCAGCACGATGGAAGCACGGAACGGGTTTACCACGTTGATAAATCCGTCGTTCCACTTCTTCTTATAGTAAAAGCGGGTGGGCAGATTGACGGAATACTCGTTCTCCATGAGGCGGGTTTCCTGCATGAAACTCTCGTTCTCGACATTGAACACGTCTTCCATGAGGTTGGTGCGCAAGAGGCGGCTCATCCATGTGCCCGCCATGAGCAGGCAGACATAGCCCGCCGCCATCGAAGCGGTGTAGAAACCGGTGACCGCCTCCACCGGGAGCGGCAGGGACAATATCCACCAGTTAAGAAAGAACAGCACAAGCCCGGCGGCAAGCACCGTCCAAATCCTGCGCCAAGTGATTTTCTCCTCCTTGACGCCCTTCGTGCCGAGGCACGAGAGCGCGAGCAGCAGAAGAGCAAAGAACTTTGTGTAGAGGATATGATGGAACAGCCCTGCGGTGCGGTCGAAGTTCATCAGCACCCTGTCCACGACACCTATGCCGATGCCCCACAGCCTTATGGCTTCATAACAATACCAGTAGAGGTGGATGACCACCAGAATAATGCTCACGGCACGGAGAAAGTCCATGATTTTCGCCAGTGCCCTCAAATCGTCTTCCTGTTGTGACATAATCTGTTTCTGTTTTTAAGTTGTCGGTAAAATAAATCATAACCCCAGCCCTTTGCGGCGTTTCTTCCGTCTGCGTTTGAGGTCACGCTCGAAAGCGGCTTCCTCCGCCTGTGCGCCCGAAGTGTCACCGCCGAGCAAGCCCAAACCGGAGGAATATCCTCCGTCGTGCTCCACGACGGGACGGTCTTCGGGTTGCTGCCCGTCCACCGTAACAGTGAAAGGCATGGGCGGAGTACCGGCATAAGGCAGGGTGAAATGTTCCTGCAAGGCATTGGCAGAAAACTCCTTGTCCAAGCGCGAGCCGTTGAGAACGCAGCCCGTGCGGTGGTCAATGAAGGTTGCCCCGTAGATGCGTCCTTCGTCGGTGTGGCGGAACACCACATCCACGCCTTTCGCTTTGAGCAGGGCGACAAACTCCTCCCGGCAGTACGTCCGGGCAAGCGCGGCGGCGACGGTCTTGCGGGTTATCTCCGCCAGATGCCTGTCGCGGATTTGCCCTTTGGAGTATTCAAACCTGCGCTGTACGGCTTCATAGCCGACGGACTTGCCGATGCGGGAAGCCTTGAAAGGGTTGCCGGTTCTGTTACCGGCATCATCAGTGGCAGAATAGACCAGCCCGTGATACTCGCGTCCGTCCACCATGCCGTGCGCTTCCTCCACCGTGACATTGTAGAGCGAGAGCAGGGCGCGGTATTCGCCCATCGTCTGAAACTTGTAACCTGCCATGACCGCCTTGGCTACATTCGATACCTGCCGCTTCACGTCGCCCTGCGATACGTCCACCCGGCGGAGCGGATTGTCGGTACGGTGCTGCCTGCGGTCAGCCGGGTGCAGCCCGTACTTCTTTTCCAGCTCGGAGGTGATGCGCTTGCTGCGGCGGTGGATGAAGTCACGGTTAAGCCGCCTACCGTTTTCGTCCACATTGACGGAGACGATGTGCAGGTGGTGGCGGCTGATGTCCTCGTGCTTGAAGACAAGGTAAGGCTGGTCGCCGTAGCCCAGCCTGTCGAGATACTCGCGTGCGAGCTGTTCCAGCTCCGTGTCGGTCAGGCGGTCGTCGGGATGCGGATTGAGCGAAATGTGGATGACCTTGTTCCGCGTGCGCACCTGCTCCGGCATGAACCGCTTGAAATCCTGTTCGGCACGTGCCACGTCCACCCGTCCGCTGCCGTCGTCGAAGACCCTGTTCACGGCAAGGAGCCTGCCTTCGCCCTCGTTCACCTTCAGACCGTTGTAGGCGAGTGCGCCGTACAACGATGTCCCCATGCTTATCTTCGCGACCATCTCTCCTCAAACTCCCTTGAAAGTTCCACGACCTGCCGCGTCAGAGCGACCAGTTCCTCCGTGCATTTTTCCAGACGGTAGAGCAATGCCATCGCCTTCTTTTCCGAGAAATGGCAGCGAAGCTCCCTGACCGTCTGGTTGTAGTTGTTGCCCACCATGCGGTACTGCGCATGGAAAGCGGAAAGCTTCGTGTAGTAGTCCAGTAGCGTCCTGTCCGTGACCAGCACACGGAAGGGCTGTCCGAAGAAGTGCGCTTTCAGGAACACCGCCCTCGCGTACACGCCGGATTTCTCATACATGGCAAGAAACTTCTGCCATTCCTCATTGTCGAAGCGCACCATCACGCAGTGCGACTTGCGGCTCTCTTTCGGATGCCGCCCCCATTTGAGGGACGCTTCATCCACGTTCTTTTTCCTGTTCATCTTTATTATGGATTTAGTGGTTCGTTTCACGGCACAAGCGCAGCTTCCGGCACGCATACCGCAGGTAGGAAACAGGCTTCCCGACTTCGGAGGGGAAGCCCTCCCCCGCAAGGGGCAAGGTCGTTTCCGGGAGTAACCGGAAACCCTTTGAGTAACTCAAAGGACACCTTGCTGTGTCTTTAAGGACACAAGAATCCGTACACGCCGGATTGGGGATAGACCTGCCTGTTACCAACCCCAAAGGTATCGGGCGACCGATACCTCCCAGCTGCCCAAAAGAAGGACGGAACCGGGGTGCGGTGTGCGCATCGGGAACGTTGCCCTGCCGCTTGGGTGCAAAGATACGGGGGAAAAACGAGCCAGGAAGGGGCTGAAGAACGCCACAAGCTACCGGAACGAAGCCAAATGCTGCCACGCAAGGGGGAAACGATACAGACCGGCGGATTTGTATATTCCTTTGCGGACAGAAACGATGAAGCAACAAGGCAAATAAATGAACATGGATGGAAACAGACATTTGAAAAGGCAAGTCCGCACGGACGGACAGACACACCGCTCCGCTGATGTACTGACATACATACGTACTGATGCATTGACGTACATACGTGCTGACGTATTGACGTATCGGCGTACGACAGCACACCGGTGGGGAACCAAACCAAGACCTCCGTAAAAATGCGGGTATGCAAGAAAGTGCGTCTGCGCATATATGAGGAAGCGGAGAAACGAACAGGCGGGGAAACACACCGCCACAGTCATAAACCAACAACGATTAAAACATACAGAAAAATGAACAAGGAAACATTCGTTGCATTCGCAACACAGAAAGGTGGGGTCGGCAAATCGACCGTCACCGCGCTCGTAGCCAACTATATCCACAACGTGATGGGGATTGACGTCGCCGTGATAGACTGCGACGAGCCGCAGCACAGCATCGCCGGGCTGCGCGACAAGGAAACGGCACTCATCGAAAAGAACGACAGCCTGAAGGCCGTCGCTTATGAACATTTCCGCAAGTCGGGACGCAAGGGATTCCCCATCATCCGAAGCAACGCCGTGCAAGCGTTGGACGATGCGGACAGCCTGCTCTCGGAGAAAGGGTACCGGCCGGAAATCGTGTTCTTCGACCTGCCGGGCACGCTGAAAAGCGACGGGGTGATAAAGACGCTGTCGCAGATGGACTACATCTTCACGCCCGTCAGCGCCGACCGCTTCGTGGTGGAAAGCGCGTTGCAGTTCGTAATGATGTTCAACGACAACCTCGTCACCACCGGGCTTGCCAAGACAAAGGACATCTCCCTGTTCTGGACGATGGTGGACGGACGGGAGAAAACCGGGCTGTACGACCTGTACGGCAAACTGTTCGCCGAAAACAACTTCCGTGTCCTTGACACGAGGCTGCCCGACAGCAAGCGTTTCCGCCGCGAGCCGTCGAACGACCGCAAGTCGGTCTTCCGCTCGACCATCCTGCCGCCGGACACCTCCATGCTTAAAGGAAGCCGTATCCGCGAGCTGTCGGAAGAGATATGTTCCATCATCAACGGGTGAATCTTATGGCAAGCCGAAAGCTGAATACGGAGGGCATAGACGAGAGCCTGCTGCTTGCCTCCATAGGAAAATCCCGTCAGATGGGCGGACCTCCGGCAAGGGAAGGAACGGACGAACCCGATGCCGGCAACGCACCGGAAGATGCGGTACAGCCCACGGAAGCGAAAGCACGGAGCGAACCCGCGAAAAGAAAGAAGCCGGACTACGGCTCGACCTTCCTCAAACGGAACGAGGTGAAGCTCCGGCACTGCGTGTACATCAGCAAGGAGGCGCACGGCATCGTTTCCAAGATAGTGAACACCATCGCCGACAAGGAAATAACCGTGGGCGGCTACATCGACACGGTGCTGATGCGCCACTTTGAGGAGAACAAGGACGAAATCAACGACCTGTACCGCCGCAACAGGGACAACCTGATTTGAAGAAAACATTGTATCACATAAAAAATAAAGACGAAATGAAACTGAACATCCACATTTTCAGAAGAAAGCAGAGAGAGGAAACCTATAAGGGCAAGTACCTTAACGGACGCAAGCCGGAAGGCACCGCGCAGAAGGCGGTGTACATCAGCCGGGAGAACCACGAGGCGGTCAGGCGCATAGTGGGCATGGCGGGAGAAAACGGGACGACCATATCCGGCTATATAGACCGCATCGTCACCGAACACCTTGAACGCCACAGTACGGAGCTGGAGAACCTGTACAGGAAGAAAAGCCACGATGTTGTCGAACAGATAACGATAAGCCGATGGTGACGCTGCTGTTAATCCTGATGATGGCGTGCAACCTGTGGATTCTGTTCTACCTGACATGGGAACGCAAGGAGGCACGGAAGGCGGACAACAGGGAGGATGCCGGAAATGCGCATCAAAGACCGCCGGACGAGATTATGGGCAAGAGCAGGTTCAGGATGCCGGAAACGAAGCCACAAACTGCCACTCCGACGCCAAATGCTGCCACGGAAATGCAAAGCGAGGCGGTGGACGAGAAGGACGTTACCTTTGCCGACGAAATGGAAACCTCCGGCAGCCACTCGGTGGAAACAAAGCCCTCGCGCCAAGTGCCCGATGAAGAACTGGACGAGGTTTTCAGGGACAACCGCGTCCACGACACGGACGGGGAGTTTGACGGGGAGCAGCCACAGGCAGGCGGAAATACCTTTGACGAAATCGACCGTGCGGCAAGGGCGGTGAAGGACCCGAAAGCAGGGAAAGCCGACATCCTACAGGCAGGCAAGGTATTCCACGAGCTGGAAGGGACGGAGTTCTACGACATGTTCCGGCGCAACAATGCCCGGTACGAGGCAAGGGTGTCTGAAATGGTGGAAACCTATCTTGCAAGCATCCGACCCGCAGAGAAGAAAACAAGAATGAAAGCGGCTGTACGGAAGGAATACGAGAACTTCAACATTCGCGACTATGTATAACAATGTAAAAAACGTAACGAAGATGCGAAAAAAGAAAATCGACTACGGCTGAAAGACGGCTTGCCACCGAATCCACTAAATCCGGAAGCCGGCTTTATCCGAAGCCGCAAGAATTAAAAAAGTATCAACCACCGAAGGGAATATCCGACCCGGAGGCACAAAAACGAAAAAAGATTATGACAATGACATCGAAAAAGAAACAGTTCATCCTCGCAGCCCTTCTGCTGGCTGCCAACATCTCCGCCTTCGCTCAGGGCAACGGCATGGCGGGCATCACCGAAGCCACCAGCATGGTGACATCGTATTTCGACCCAGCGACGAAACTCATCTACGCCATCGGCGCGGTGGTGGGCCTTATCGGGGGCATCAAGGTGTACGGGAAGTTCTCGTCGGGCGACCCGGACACGAGCAAGACCGCCGCAAGCTGGTTCGGAGCCTGCATCTTCCTGATAGTGAGTGCGACCATCCTACGCTCGTTCTTCCTCTAAACAGGCATTTCCAATACATATATAATAAGGTATAAGGACAATGACTGACGAGTTGTTGAGCGCTAAGCGCGAAAAATACCCGGTAAACAAGGGCATCGGTCGTCCGGTGGAGTTCAAGGGGCTGAAGGCGCAATACCTGTTCCTGTTCGCAGGCGGGCTGCTCGCCGCCTTCATCCTGTTTGTCATCCTGTACATGGCGGGCGCGGGGCAGTGGGTCTGCATAGGCTTCGGCATCACGGCGGCTTCCGCCGTCGTGTGGCTCACGTTCCGGCTGAACGCGAAGTACGGCCAGCACGGGCTGATGAAGCTGGGCGCTGCACGGATGCGCCCCCGCTACCTGCTCCACCGCAGACGGGTGTCCCATCTGTTGAGACGGAAAAAGAAAGGAGGAAAAACATGAGAAACGTAATGAAAGCGACCACGCTGGAAAGCCGTTTCCCGCTGCTGGCGGTGGAACACGGCTGCATCATCTCGAAGGACGCGGACATCACCGCCGCCTTCGAGGTGGAGCTGCCGGAAGTCTATACCGTGACGGCGGATGAATACGAGGGCATCCACGCCACGTGGTGCAAGGCAATAAAGGTGCTGCCCGACTACTCGGTGCTGCACAAGCAGGACTGGTATGTAAAGGAGGAATACCGCCCCGACTGGCAGAAGACGGGCACGGGCTTCCTCGCGCGGAGCAACGGGATGCACTTCAACGAGCGTTCCTTCCTCAATCACCGATGCTACCTGTTCCTGACCAAGACGACGAGGGAGCGCATGAGGCGGCAGAGCAACTGGAGCACGCTGTGCCGGGGACACATCGTCCCGAAAGAGATACGGGACAAGGAAACGGCGGTGAAATTTATGGAGGCGGTGGAACAGTTCGCCCGCATCCTGAACGATTCGGGGCACATCCGGCTGCGCCGGCTCTCCGATGACGAGCTTGCCGGCACGGAGAAGGAAACGGGCATCGTAGGCAGATACCTCGCCCTGTCACCCGGCGACACGGACTGTCTGGAGGACATCGCCATGAGCGCGGAGGAGATGCGGGTGGGCAGCAACCGCCTGTGCCTGCACACGCTCTCGGATACGGAAGACCTGCCGGCCGCGGTGGAAACGGATTACCGCTACGAGCGTCTTTCCACCGACCGCTCGGACTGCCGCCTGTCCTTCGCCGCCCCGCTGGGACTGCTGCTTCCCTGCAACCACATCTACAACCAGTACGTGTTTGTCGGCAACAGCGACGAGGAACTGCGCCGCTTCGAAAAGTCGGCGAGGAACATGCAGTCGCTCTCGCGGTACAGCCGCCAGAACGCCATCAACTGCGAGTGGATCGAGGAATACCTGAACGAGGCTCACTCGCAGGGGCTGAAATCCGTCCGCGCCCACTGCAACGTGATGGCGTGGAGCGACGACGGGGAGGAACTGAAACGGATACGGAACGACGTGGGGAGCCAGCTGGCTTCGATGGGCTGTGTGCCGCGTCACAACACGACAGACTGCCCGACGCTGTTCTGGGCGGGCATACCGGGCAATGCGGCGGACTTCCCGGCGGAAGAATCGTTCCACACGTTCATCGAGCAGGCGGTATGCCTCTTTACAGGCGAGACCAACTACCGGGACTCGCCCTCGGCTTTCGGCATCCGCATGGCGGACCGCATCAGCGGCAAGCCCCTGCACATCGACATCTCCGACCTGCCGATGAAGCGCGGCATCATCACCAACCGCAACAAGTTCGTGCTGGGACCGAGCGGCAGCGGGAAGTCGTTCTTCATGAATCATCTGGTCAGACAATATTATGAACAGGGCACGCACGTGGTGCTGGTGGACACGGGAAACTCCTATCAGGGACTGTGCGAGATGATACACCGCCGCACGCACGGGCAGGACGGCATCTACTTCACCTACACGGAGGAGAAGCCCATCTCGTTCAACCCGTTCTACACGGACGACGGGGTGTTTGACGTGGAGAAGAAGGACAGTATCAAGACACTGCTGCTGACGCTGTGGAAAAGCGAGAACGAGCCCGCCACGAAAACGGAATCGGCGGAACTGGGAAGCGCGGTAAATGCCTATATCCTGAAAATCCAGCAGGACAGTAACATCGTGCCGTCGTTCAACACGTTCTACGAGTACCTGCGGGACGTGTACCGCAAGGAGATGGAGGAGCGCTACATCAAGGTGGAGAAGTCGGACTTCAACATCGACAACCTGCTGACCACGCTCCGGCAGTATTACCGGGGCGGACGCTACGACTTCCTGCTCAACTCGGCGGAGAACATCGACCTGCTGCACAAGCGGTTCGTGGTCTTCGAAATTGATGCGGTGAAGGACAACGCCGAGCTTTTCCCGGTGGTGACGATTATCATCATGGAGGCTTTCATAAACAAGATGCGCCGGCTGAAAGGCGTGCGCAAGCAGCTGATATGCGAGGAGGCATGGAAAGCCCTGTCATCGGCGAACATGGCATCCTATCTCCAGTACCTCTACAAGACAGTGAGAAAGTATTTCGGGGAGGCAATCGTGGTGACGCAGGAGGTGGACGACATCATCAGCTCGCCCATCGTGAAGGAGAGCATCATCAACAACTCGGACTGCAAGATACTGCTTGACCAGAGAAAATACATGAACCGCTTTGACCAGATACAGTCGCTCCTGGGTCTGACGGAAAAGGAGAAGTCGCAGATACTCTCCATCAACCAGTCCAATGACCCGTCGAGGCGGTACAAGGAGGTCTGGATCGGACTTGGGGGCACGCACTCGGCGGTGTATGCCACGGAGGTGTCGATGCACGAGTACCTTGCCTACACGACGGAGGAAACGGAGAAGACGGAAGTGCGCGCCCTTGCCGGGAAGCTGGGCGGCGACATGGAAGCCGCCATCCGTCAGGTGGCGGAGAGACAGAAGGAATAAAAATATAATCTATAAAACAAAGGAAATATGAAGACTGAACATGCATATACTGATGCCGCACAGCGCAGGGAGGAGGAAATCCGGGAGCATATCTCATGGTTCCGCGAGTTCCTGACATTCGGAACCGAGCTGCCGGAAACCATCAGAAGACAGTACGGCCTCGAAGAGGATTACCGGCGGTACATGGAGCTGGAGGAGAGGGACAACCGTATGTTTGAGGAGGCGGACGGCACGGAGTACCGCAGGCACATGGAGAAGATACGCAAGGGGGAAATCCCCGGTCCGGGAAAAGCTTATGGGAAAGTGGTGCTTGCAGTGGAAAAGGCATACGAGCGCATCTGCCCTTCTCCGGCAAGGGACTATCTGGAGGAGAAATATCGGGAACTGCTGTTTCTGAGGGGGATGGTGTACCGGAAAGACTATGATGACCCGCTGTGGTACAAGCCGGAAATCCTTGACAAATACGGCATTGACCACAGGGCTTCACGCGGAACGGTGCTGGAGCAGGTGGAAAAGGCATACCGGGAACTGGATGCCCGATTCTGCCGGATGACGGGCAAGAAGCCCGATGCGGACAGGCTTTTCGGCAAGTCCACAGCACAGAAAGCGGTACCGGCACAAAGGGAGGCATCCGAAAGCAACACCAGAGAGGTCCGTATGCACAAGCGTGGAGGCAGAAGGCCGGGTTTCTGACGGAAAGGGCAACCTATTTAGAAAAATAAAACTTAAAAAGACAAGAAAATGAATATCAAAATGACAAAGACGGAACGACTGCTGCTGTGCGGCGGTCTGATAGGGCTGGCATCGCTGATGCTGCAAGCCTGCGAGACGGTAATGAAAGAAAACGAGGATGTGCGCGAGAAGATTTGCGGCAACTGGGAAAGCGTGGAGGGCAAGCCTGACATATTGGTGTACAAGGAGGGCGCGCACTACAAGGTGACGCTGTTCCGCAGGACGGGAGTCCGCAGGAAATTGAAGCCGGAAACTTACCTGCTGCAAAAGGAGGCGGACGGTAACCTATACATGAACACGGGCTTCCGCATCGACGTGGCGTACAACGAGGAAACGGACGTCCTGTCCTTTTCGCCTAACGGCGACTATATCCGGGTGGATACGGATGACACTTCGGACGGCGAAAAGAAAGAAGAACAATAAGAATGTACCACTAAATCCAACGTGAAAATGAAACGAAAACTGAAAATGCCGCTGATAGCGGTCTGCCTGTGCCTTACGGGTACGGGCGGGGCATACGCCCAATGGGTGGTGTCCGACCCCGGCAATCTTGCCCAAAGCATCATCAACTCAGCCAAGGAGATGGTGGAGACCGCCGGGACGAAAGCCAACACCCTGAACGGCTTTCTGGAAACGAAAAAGGTGTTCGAGCAGGGAAAAGCCTATTACGACGCACTGAAATCGGTGCATGATGTGGTAAGGGGCGGCACGAAGGTGGCAAAAAGCGTGGGGCTGGTGATGGAAATCTCGGAAACCTACGTGGACAACTACCAGAAGATGCTCTCGGACGAGAACTACACTCCGGAGGAGCTTGCCGCCATATCATCGGGCTATGCCATGCTGATAGACGAAAGCTCGGATGTGCTTCAGGACCTGAAAAACGTGGTGAACGTGACGGGGATGTCGCTCACGGACGCGGAACGGCTCGCCATCATCGAGAATGCCTACCGCAACCTGCTGAAGTACCGCAATCTCGTGCGCTACTATACGAACAAGACCATTTCGGTATCCTACCTGCGGGCAAGGAAGAAGAACGACATGGACCGGGTGACGGCACTCTACGGAAACCCCAACGAAAAATACTGGTAGCCTATGGGAGAGTTCGAGAACCTTCATCAGATACTCCTCTCGCTGTATGAGGAGATGATGCCGCTCTGCTCGGACATGGCAGGGGTGGCTAAAGGGCTTGCGGGACTGGGCGCGCTGTTCTACGTGGCGATGCGCGTGTGGCAGTCGCTCGCCCGTGCCGAAGCGATAGATGTGTACCCGCTGCTGCGCCCGTTTGCCATCGGGCTGTGCATCCTTTTCTTCCCGACCGTCGTGCTGGGTACGATGAATTCCGTGCTGGGGCTTGTCGTGGAGGGCACGCACTCGATACTGGAAGAACAGACCTTCGACATGAACAGATACAGGGAGCAGAAGGACAGGTTGGAGTACGAGGCGATGATGCGGAACCCGGAAACCGCCTACCTTGCTTCGGACGAGGAGTTCGACCGGCAGATAGACGAGCTGGGCTGGTCGCCGTCGGACCTGGTCACGATGACGGGGATGTATATGGACTGGGCGTCTTACAACATCAAGAAGAGCGTGCGTGACTGGTTCCGCGAGCTGCTGGAACTGGTGTTCTTTGCAGCAGCACTGATAATCGACACGCTCCGGACGTTCTTTCTCGTCGTGCTCTCCATACTGGGACCGGTAGTTTTCGCCTTTTCCGTGTGGGACGGCTTCCACTCGACGCTTTCGGCATGGTTCAGCCGCTACATACAGATTTACCTGTGGCTTCCGGTATCGGACCTGTTCAGCACCATACTGGCGAAAATCCAGATACTGATGCTCCAGCAGGACATCGAGGCAATGCAGGCTGACCCGAATTTCTCGGTGGAGGCAAGCAACGGGGTGTACATCGTGTTCCTCATCATCGGCATCGTGGGATATTTCACTATCCCGACGGTGGCAGGCTGGATTATCCAAGCCGGTGGCGGCATAGGCAGTTACAACAAGAACATCGGCACCGCCGGAGCTCTGGCAGGCAGTCTTGCAGGAGCCACAGCGGGAAATGTGGCGGGACGCACGGGCAGGTTCATCAAGAAACAGGCCGGCAGGCTGCTGAAAAGGAAATAGCCTGAACTTCCGGGGCGGCACACCGGCAGCCCCGAAGTGCCGCTCCGGAAAACAGATACCGAAACATGATTTTACAACCCAAAAAGAAAGACAGAAAAATGGAGTTCAAGAGTCTGAAAAACATCGAAACGAGTTTCCGGCAGATACGCCTGTTCGGAATCATCTACACGGCGGCGTGCGCCCTCGTGGTGGTCTGCTCGGTGGTGTGCGCCTTCCGCTTCGCCGAAGCGCAGAGGCAGAAAATATACGTCCTTGACGGGGGTAAGAGCCTGATGCTCGCACTCTCGCAGGACCTGTCGCAGAACCGCCCTGCGGAAGCGAGGGAACATGTGCGCCGCTTCCACGAGCTTTTCTTCACCCTCTCGCCGGAGAAGAGCGCCATCGAACACAATGTGAAGCGCGCGCTGCTGCTGGCGGACAGGAGCGCGTACAACTACTACGCCGACTTTGCGGAGAAGGGTTTCTACAACCGCATCATAGCGGGGAACATCAATCAGGTGCTTCAGGTGGACAGCGTGGTCTGCAACTTTGACCGCTACCCCTACGAGGCGCGGACATACGCAAGGCAGATGATTATCCGCGAGAGCAACGTGACGGAACGCACGCTGGTAACGGTCTGCCGCCTGCTGAACGCGAGCCGCTCGGACGACAACCCGAACGGGTTCACCATCGAGGGGTTCACGATACTGGAGAACAGGGACATCAGAAGCGTGGAGAGATAGGCGTATGGGAAAGACAAGAATAATAATTGAAAAGTGCGCCACCCGTTTCAGAACGGAACTGCACGGAATACTGGACACGCTGCCACCGAAAGCAAGGCTGGCAGTCATTGCCGGGATGCTTGTCCCCTTCGCAGCCGGATGCCTCTATACGACAGCCACCGCCATTGCCGGCTTCGGAAAAAGTGAAAAGGCACTGGAGATACGGCACATCGGAAATTTGAACCTGCCCGTGCAGGAAAGTGATAACCTATATAATAATGTATATGGAAACGAAAAAAGAACAGAAGAATGAAACAAAAGAGAAGAGACCGCTGACAGGGGAACAGCGTCAGTTGAGAAGGAAGATGCTGGTCTATCCGCTGATGGGACTGACCTTTCTGGGCTGTATGTGGCTCATCTTCTCCCCCTCGCAGGAGGACAGGGAGAAGGAAAGGCAGGGGCAGGGATTCAACACCGACATGCCCCAGCCGGAAAACGCCGGAATCATCGGCGACAAGGCGAAAGCCTACGAACAACAGCAACTGGAGAAAAGGCAGAAGCAGCGCCGGGGCATGGTGGGCGACCTGTCCTCGTTCTGGGACGACACGGACGTGAAACCGGATACGACAGCTGCACCGGACGACTGCCGCCTGACACCGGCAGAAACGCCCCGAAAGGAAAAGGAGAGCCGGCAACATACGGGCATCCGTTCTTCGGTTACTGCCAACAAGCGGCTGAACACCTCGTTGGGCACGTTCTACGAGCCGCCGAAGGAGGATGACGAAAAGAAGAAACTCCGTAGGCGTATCGACGAGCTGGAGCGCATGGTCATGGAGCAGGAGAAAAAGCCCTCGACAATGGAGGAACAGGTCGCCCTGCTGGAGAAGTCCTACGAGCTGGCTGCGAAATACCAAAACGGAGGAAACAATGCCGGGCAAGCCGTGCAGCCCGAAGAAACGGAAACGCCCGCCGGTCATAGAGGCAAAAAGAGAATGAAGGCAGAAGCCGTGAGCGGGGTGCGTCCGACAACGGTGTCCGCCCTGCCGCAACCCCTGACGGACCCGGCTTTCATCGCGGACTACGGCTGCGAGCGCAACTTCGGCTTTCACACCGCCATCGGCACGGCAGAGGCTGCCGGAAAGAACACCATCACCGCCTGCGTGCAGGGCGACCAGACGATAACGGACGGTCAGACGGTGAAGCTCCGGCTGCTGGAGCCGATGCGGGTGTCGGGCAGGACTGTTCCACGGAACGCCACCCTTGTGGGTGCGGCACGCTTGCAGGGCGAGCGTCTGGAAATCAGCATCACCTCGCTGGAACATCAGGGGAACATCATCCCGGTGGAGCTGGAGGTGTACGACAACGACGGACAGGCGGGCATCTTCATCCCCGGTTCGATGGAGATTGACGCGGCGAAGGAAATCGGGGCGAACATGGGCAGCTCGCTGGGAAGCAGCATCAACATCTCGACCGATGCGGGGGCGCAGCTCGCCTCCGACTTGGGAAAGGGCGTGATACAGGGAGTGTCGCAATACATCTCGAAAAGGATGCGTACCGTCAGGGTGCATCTGAAATCGGGATACAGGGTGCTGCTGTATCAGGAAAAGGAATGACAACCGAAAAACATAAAGACGAAAAGAAAAAACAACAAGACAATTTTAATCCACTAAATCCAAAGTAAAATGAGTATCAAGAAAGTAATGACAATGTTTGCCTTTTTTACAGGCATAGCCTGTGCAACCTATGCACAGGGTGTAAGCAATGACAGCACCGCCACCGCAAAGGCAGAGGGGCTGAAACTGACGAAGGAGGTCTGTCCGCAGACGGAAGAGGACGGCGACCTGTACCACGGGCTGACGAAGAAGCTGATGTTCGACCGCATGATACCGCCGCACGGTCTGGAAGTCACGTATGACAAGACGGTGCATATCCTGTTTCCCTCGGCGGTGCGCTATGTGGATTTGGGTTCGCCCAACCTCATAGCGGGCAAGGCGGACGGTGCGGAGAACGTCATCCGCATAAAGGCGACGGTAAGGAACTTCCGCACGGAAACGAACATGAGCGTCATCACGGAGGACGGCTCCTATTATTCGTTCAACGTGAAATATGCCGACGAGCCGCTGATGCTCAACGTGGAGATGAAGGACTTCATCCATGACGGCAGCACGGTAAACCGCCCGAACAACGCGCAGGAAATCTATCTGAAGGAGCTGGGCAGCGAAAGCCCGATGCTGGTGCATCTCATCATGAAGTCGCTGCACAAGGAGAACAAGCGCAAGGTGAAGCACATCGGCTGCAAGCGTTTCGGCATCCAGTACCAGCTGAAAGGGATATACGTCCACAACGACCTGCTGTACCTGCACACGGAGGTAAAGAACCAGAGCAACGTGCCGTTTGACGTGGACTATATCACGTTCAAGATTGTGGACAAGAAAGTGGCGAAACGAACTGCCATTCAGGAACAGGTGCTGTTCCCGCTCCGCGCCTACAACTATGCGGTGCGCGTAGCCGGAAAACAGTCCGAACGTACGGTGTTCTGCCTTCCGAAGTTCACCATCCCTGACGGCAAACAGCTCGTGGTAGAGATGAACGAGAAGGACGGCGGTCGCCACCAGACGTTTGTCGTGGAGAACGGGGATTTGGTACAGGCTGAAACCATCAACGAACTGCGCGTACGATGAAAGGCAAGGTACTGTTTATGGCAATGCTTCTGTCCGTCCTTCTTGCAGGACGGGCGGAAGCCCAGCGATGCCTGCCGAAGATGCGGGGCATCGAGGTGAAGGCAGGAATGACCGGGTCGGACGGCTACTGGCTGGGAGCCATGTTGTCGAGCTATGCAAGGGGCGGCAACAAGTGGGTGTACGGAGCGGAATACCTTCAGACGAACCATCCGTACAGGAGCGTGAATGTTCCCGTGGCACAGTTCACGGCAGAAGGGGGCTACTATTACAATTTTCTTTCGGATGCGAAAAAGACGGTGTTCCTCTATGCAGGTGCGTCAGCCCTTGCCGGGTATGAGACGGCGAACTGGGGCAAAAAGACACTTTATGACGGGGCAAGGCTGGGCAATGGGGATGCCTTTGTCTATGGCTGCGCCGCCACGCTGGACATGGAGGTGTACCTTGCGGATTTTATCGCGCTGACCGCCACGTTCCGAGAGCGTTTTCTCTGGGGCGGCAGCACGGGCGTGTGCCGCACGGAGTACGGGATAGGTATAAAGTTCATCATCAACTGACGTGTGAGCCTATGGAAACGGAAATAGACAGAATGAAGAAAATGCCGATAGAGGACTTCCTTGCACGGCTTGGGCATCATCCCGTGCAAAGGCGTGCCAATGCCGTATGGTACCGTTCGCCTTACCGGGAGGAAAAGACACCGTCTTTCAAGGTGAACCCGGAGAAAAATCTCTGGTATGATTTTGGCGAAGGCAAGGGCGGAAACATCTTCGCACTTGCCGGGGAGTTCATCAGGACGGACGACTTCCTTGCGCAAGTGAAGTATGTGGCGGAGATGTCGGGTATGCCGCTTCCGGAACATGAGCCGCGTCAGAGTCCCGGAGTGCGACAAGCTGGCGGGCAGAGCTTTGAGGATGTGGAGATACTTCCCTTGCAGAACCGGGCTTTGCTCCATTATCTGCAAGAGCGTGGCATACCGTCCGCCATCGCCGTAGCAAACTGTAAGGAGATTCGCTATACCATGCACGGCAAGCGGTATTTTGCCGTTGCTTTCGGCAACGGAAGCGGCGGATATGAGATACGCAACCCGTTCTTTAAGGGGTGTGTGCCGCCGAAGGATGTCACCCTGCTGCCGTCCGGCTCGACCGTCTGCAACGTGCATGAGGGCTTCATGGACTATCTGTCCGCCCGTGCGCTGGGTATCGGGAACGGGGAAGACCACCTCGTGCTCAACTCGGTGTCCAACGCGGCGAAGGCGTTCCGGTATCTGGACGGCTATGGGCGGATAAACTGTTACCTTGACAACGACGAAGCCGGGAGGCGGACGCTGGAAGCCCTCGGCACCTGCTATGGGGAAAGGATGTCGGACTGCTCTGGTATCTATGGCGGATGCAAGGACTTGAACGAACACCTGCAAAAGATGCTTGCCGAAAGGCTGACGCAACATGAGAATGAAAAGAAAAGCAAATCCATTAAAATGTAACGATTATGAACATGAACAGATTGAACAATAGAACAAAAACGAAAAGAAACATGGTGAAATCACTGGCAACTTTCTGTTTGGGGCTGCTCGCTTTCGGCTTCGCCTCCTGCGATGATGAGCTGGACGTAATGCAAGCCTACCCGTTCACGGTGGAAACGATGCCCGTGCCGAAGGAACTGAAACTGGGCGAAACAGCGGAGATACGATGCGAGCTGGTATGCGAGGGCGAGTTTGACGGGGCGGTCTATACCATCCGTTATTTCCAGTATGACGGCGAAGGCACGCTGAAGCTCGACAACGGTCTGGTATTCCAGCCCAACGACCGTTACCTGCTGGAAAACGGGAAGTTCCGCCTGTACTACACTTCGGAGTGCGATGAATCGCAAAGCCTGACCATCACGGTGGAGGACAACTTCGGCAATGCCTTTGAATGGGAAGTGGAGTTCAACAACGACACGGACACGGAGGACATTCCGTCCGGGGCTGATACTTCGGCTATGATGAAAGGAGGTGTCTATCAGTAAGGCAGAATTGAAACGGCTGTTTGTGTCGGCAGTGCTGGCGGTCGCTTTCTCCGCCAGCCTGCCTGCACAGGACACGGATGCAACGTCCGCATCGTTCCATGATGAGCCGAAGGCGGAGTTGGCGGTCGAACTGGTCAAGAAATACGAGGGACTCCATGACCGTTCGGACTATCCATACTACGGTTATGGACATTGTAAACTTCCGGGAGAGGAACTGTCCTACGACATGACGGAGGAGGAAGCGGAGGAACTGCTGCGCAAGGACTTGGAGGAGCGTTACAGGCTGTTTTACAGATATAAAAAAGATGCCCTGCTCCTGACCGTTCTCAGCTACAACGTGGGGCACGGAACGCTGCTCGGCTACGGGAAGCGTCCGAAAAGCCGGCTGCTGAAGAAACTGGAAGCGGGCGACCGGGACATTTATGGGGAATACATATCCTACTGCCACTATAAGGGACGGAAAATCCGCTCGATAGAGCGGCGGCGGAAAATGGAATTTCTGCTGCTGTATGAAAAATAGCCATGAGGGAGGGCTTCACTGACGGTGAGGTTCTCCCTTGTATTTTCCGTAAACTTTTGCTTTGCTCCGGTAAAAGTCCTACATTTGTATCACTTTTGAAAACGGAAAAGACAATCATGGAAAATTATATGGCAAAAGCGGCGGATGCCTTTCTGACGGGGCGTCCGTATGGCATACGTCTGGACTTCAAACGCAGGGGCTTTGCCCTTTTCAACCGCAATCTGAACGAACTGGGAAACGACCTTCCCGGCAGTGTGGATACACTTCCGTTGGAGAAATTCGATGTGGAGGATATTCCGCTGTGCGGGGAGCATATCGTCCGCAGGGAGGATATAACGGACATATTCTTCTATGACGAAAAGAGCAACCCGTATTCGGGCAACCGGGTGGACATGGAAAAACTGAGGGCATACAACAAGTACATTTATCCGCTCTCTCTTATACTGAACCGTAATCTGTAAGCCGGGAAAAGAAAAAGACTTCCGTCTGTGGAAGTCTTTTGAACATGGTTTCTTTGCTACTTTCTTATCCGCTGACCTGCTCATGAAAGAAAGTAGCGGGCAGCAATTTTCACCACCCGTCAAAGGGTCAGAAACAGGTGTAAAGTCCCGTTACCTGCGCGAAGTACACTCGAAATTGCGGCTGCCCGTCATTACTGCGAAACCGTGTCCGCCCAACTGCTGTAAGATTGTATTCGCTACCATTTGTCCGTGAATTTAAGTTATTGTCAGTGGGTGGCTTCTGCCACCCGATTTTTTTCATTTGGAATTCATCCGCTGTCGGACATGTTCAAGCGTGCGCTCGGCAATGGGCTGTGTATCCTTGTTCCAAAGGTCATAGTCATGTACGGATATTCCCACGCTCCGCAAATCACGGATATAGCCGGACACATAATCTCCCGTAGGGAGGTAAAGGAACTGCATCCATGCGTCCTTTTCGTCTGTCAGTATAAAATAGTATTTCATGCTCTTTCCGTTTTATGGGTTTTCGCTTCATGAGCGAATGGGCGGTGTTTCCACCGCCACGCACTCAAAATTCTTTCATCTCCGCAATGGGGGTATGCTTTCTGAGCCATTCCACCACGTGCACCGTGTTGTACTCGGAAGTGATGACTGCCGTATGGTCGTTTATCGGGGTCATGCGTGTGCTTTCGTAGCCGTCTATCCATTCCTTCAGACTTTCCACTCCCCATGCAGGGCAGTCAAACATACGGTCTAATACGCAAATGGGGTCGCTGAATGTAACTATCAGCGTGTCATATCCTGCTGTCATAATCTGTCCTCCTTTTCTTTTATCCATTCGTCACGCAACCGTCTGCACTCGTCCAAAGTGGGCTTCACGCAGGAGAACAGTTCTCCCGACAAGGTGTCCCGATAGTCGTACTGGTACATCGTGCGGACTTTACGCCCGATTTTCATTTGGAATTTCTCGTACTTCTCACCTGCCGTGCAGGTGCTTACTCCGTTGATGGTCATTCTTGTTGCCATAGCCTTTTCAATTAAAATTCAACAATCAAAAGTCTGTAATCCGTGTTTCCATAAGTGGTGGGTACACCTTTTTGCTTGACCCACAAATGCCTGCGTCCAAATCCGTAGAGGAAGAAGTCGCTGAAGTCCTTGTCTTGGGCTAAGGTCGCCATCGCTTCCCTCACTTCCTTCCCGTTCCTTGTCAATACCAATGTATTGACAAGTCTGATGAATGTTTCGGGCAGCTTCTCATGCCACCCGAAAAACAAGTTTTCAATTTTTACGTCCATATCTGTAAGTATTAAGTCATTATACGTTTATGCCGCCTTGTTCATCCGTTGGCGTATCAGTTCGGCATTGCTCTCCACAAGGTTTATGATGCGGTCGTGGTATTCGGTATTGGAATTGCATACACCTCTGCTTTGTACGACCTTGAATGTATCTAATGACAATTCCACTGTTTCAATACGTTTTCCGTCTATCCGTGCGGAAAGTATCAGTGTGTTGTCCCGATTATAATATTCGTTGGTATAGACGCAATGGTGCATGGCTTTCCCTTCTTCCAAAAATTCGTCCACACTCTGTAACACTTTGATGACGAGCAATCCGTCTGTCAGTGCGAGATTGAAAAAAACGGCATTCTTTCGTATATAATTTTCTTTGTCTTTCTCCATGTCTTCCAATTTCTTACGCTCACGTTCCAACCGCTCGGCTTCCTGCAATATGCGTTGTTGCTCCCGTTCACGTTCCAATATGGCTTGTCGTTTTTCCATGTACCGGTCATGTGCTGCCTTGAGGTCGGGCGGACAGAAAAAATGAGGGTTACGTAAGTCTTTGCCTAATTTATCCAACAGACATACGAGGTCGCACCATATCACCATGTCCGATATGTCATATTTGTTGCGCATGGCAATTTTATAGGAGTTCCAACATCTGTCAAGTGTTTGCGGATTGAATAGGAAATGGCGCAGGTGATTGATTTTTCCCGACTTCATCAATGTTTCCACCCGACTGTCAGAAAGCAGTGCAGGGATTAGCTTGGTCGGAACAATGCCGTGAAAGTTCCTTTTGAAGCCGTTCCTTTTCAATGTGTCAATAACTCTGATTTTCGGATACATGGGGCAATATGAAATGTGGTCATAAGCGATGTTGTCCTGCCGGATAGCCATAGGCGAGCCCAAAGAGAAAGTGTCCAAATATCTGCCAAGTATCCGTTGTATGCCCACGACAGCCTTGCGTCCCTCCTTGTTCCACCAATACTGCCCGATTTCAAACGCATAAGGTTGTGCCTTGAGTCCTTTTTCCATTTCCACGATAAGCAGGAACATGCGCAGCACTTGGTATTCTCCGCTTGTGGTAAGTATGGTAAAGTATTGTTTTTGCTGAACCTTGCGTACATAGGTAAGACGGACTTCAAGCCTTGCCCCACATTCGGGACAAGTGCATTGTTTGGTCTGTTCGTTCATTATCCAGCTATGACCGCAATCCATACATGTGGTACGACCTTTCGGCAAGCGGTGTGCAAAGTGGTCTATACATTCACGGAACGCCCATTTCATCTGTGCTTTGCTTATACGGGGCAGTTTCTTGCTTTGAGCAAAAACCGCTTTTTCAAACTTGTTTCTCGGTTTCATAATCAAAATTCAAATAATGAGGGTTGGACTTGTGTTTCTTTTTTCGCTGTCGGCTTGTTGCGGTTCTGTAGCTTTTGGAGTTCCATCTGTTGATATTGGGCAACCGCCTTTCTCCTTGCTTCCTGCTTTTCCTCTTCTGTCAGTTCCACCACATGGTTTACAGCTACTTGACATTGTATCGGCTTGCCTACTTCAATCTCGTTTTCATCGTAATAGTGAATGGCTTGTCCATAAATCTCTCCGTCTGAAAAGCCGTTGCAACCGCTTTTCTGTACATAGTTCAGAATGTATGTGACGCAATCGTCTATGTTCTTGGCTGGGTTGCGGTAACTTTTGGCAAAGAGTTCATCTTCCGCTGCTCTCTGTTCCAAAAACATCTGTATGGTTCGTTTGAAATGGTCTGTTCCTTTCATAATCTTAAATTTTAGTCGGGTTGTCATTCAAATAAAGTATCTCGCAATCTTCCACTTCTGTGGGAAGTCCGAATAGGGGGTAATGGGTAAAATAAGGCTGTGCGTTCCCTTCTTCATCTGTTAGTGGTGAAACTGTCTGTACCTGCCATTGCTTCATCCATCTGTCTATTGTCTGAACTTCATCATCTGTGAGTGCGGTTGCATCGCCATTGATAATATAGCCCAAACTCCATGTGGGTATCTTTTCCGTTGTCTTGTTCATGTCCGTATCTTTTAGTGTGTCAAACAATTTCTTGTAAAATCTCTATGTGGTATTGTGGTGAACATTCCACCAAAAGAAAACCGATGAAGTCCTTTCTCGCTTCCTTATTGAGTTCGTGGTACAATTCACGGAAAGTTGAGAAGTTGCCGTTAATGTAGGTTTCCACCATATACTCGAAGATGTTGTCCACTTCGTAATACCTGCATTGCTGAAATGCGCTCTTGCTGTGTCTTTTTCTTTTCATATCTTGATTTTTTAGATTGTCAGTAACCAAACCATTAAGGCGATTAAGCCTACAAGTGATGCGGTGGTGATGAGTATTCCAAACACGAAACTCAACACACCCATCAGGATTTCCGTTGCGATGCCTATCGCCAAACTTCCGACACAAAGGGCAATGCCCGATGCTGCCGTTACCATTGCGGACAATGCTTTCCACAATGCTTTTCCGATGTCGTTCAATGTCATTCCCATATCTTCCAATTTTTAGATTGTTACTTGTTTCTTTCGGATTGGGAGGGTCGGGTCGATTTTTTTTTCTTTTCGCCTCTCCGTATGTCCGAAATTTCCTTGTGCCGTCTTCCGACCGCATCGGTCGTTTTCGTTTCGGGGGCTTCTCAAAGGTCGGGATTAGATGATGCAAGGTTTGTCGGATAAAATACTACCTGAGCTTGTGAGGGTGGAGATTTTTCCGGACAACCGCAAGCGGCTTGACCTTGCAGCAGCGTATTGTCCCGAAATTACCTTTGCCCCAGCAACGAAAATGACATACTGATGCTTGTCCTGAAGGAGGCATGGAAACGGAGGCATACACATGGAGAGGTGAAAAGGAAAAGGGAACGGATGGTATGGCGTAATGCGCCATAGGGGATAGATAAAGGGCGGTGCAACAACAAAGGGAAAAGCACCGCTTTTCTACCACTGTGATGGAAGTCTTGCAATCGTTATTGTTATGTATGTATGGTTTGCGGTTACAGGTATTCCTCCGATGTTTTGCCTTAAAATGGATTTTGGAGATTTACATAAAAGTCGGTTTTAAGGCAGCGGTCTTTTTGAAAAATGATACAATAAACTGATACATAATGTGTAAGAAGCTATTTAAAAGCCAGTTAGAGGTCTGAACTTTAATCCATACTGATTTGATTTTGAAAAAAATAGAATAAAAATTTGCTGTTACAGAAAAAATGCGTATCTTTGCACTCGTAATGATGAAACGTGCAGACATTGTTAAGTCATATTAGGACATAGTCAGTTAAATGTTCGTTACATATTCGTTACAGAAAAGATATACGGTCGTTGTAACAATTTGAAAATCAAATTGTGGGCATCTTCGGGTTCAAGTCCCGTACGCACCGCGAAAGCAAATAGCAAATTAAAGCAAAGCTCTGAAATTCTTGAATTTCAGAGCTTTTTCTTTTTCCACGCTTAGGCAAAAAACAGCGGTTTCAGGCAGTTCTCACGTGGCTTATCCGTGGGACTTTTTGAAAGTCGTTTTACTCCCACGAACTCTACATTATTTATTCTGTTTGAGCAGTGCTATAAACTCCTCGAATGATATGATGGTTTCATGTTTTGGGGGTAACTTTAAATAGGTCTCTTGCAGCCCTCGTATGTTTCGCTGAATCAGTGGAAATTCTTTCTTATATAAACCGCAAAACGTTTTGTGATGCTTTTCCAAATCACATAGGGAGTATTTTGCACTTGTTAACACAAAACGAATTGCGATTTTTTATTTATTTTCCAACACTATTGAAAGGGTTCTCAAAGAGTATTTAAAAAGATCTCAAATCATATAAAGTTTGTATCTTTGTATATCTTTAGGAGACTATTATGTTCGTTTGTCATAGCTTGAATAACGTTCCATTTGGGGAATTCTTCTTATATATCCCATTTGAATATTATCCAAACAGCGATTTAACGTTCGTATCATAGCCGGAAGTATATCGTACGCGTAGAAATCACGTGGACGCAAAGAATAGTCTATTCTAACTATCTCCTGTTCACAGATATCTCCAGTATCGTATCCGTCATTAGCCCAAAACCAAGTGGCGGCTGTTATAGGTTCGTTACGCTTATATGCCCACTTTATGGAAGATGCACCGCGTCCCCATGGGAGCGGTGAGGGATGAAATATCAGTGTTCCATAAAGTGGTTCTTTCAATGCTTCAGATGACACTTTTTCTGTCAAAAGTGGAGCTATTACCAAATCACTCGCACCAGAACGCCATACACGATGCCCTTTTTTGCGTACGCAGTCTTCAGCAGCCTTATAGGCAGGCGTATCTATATTACCTAATATTTTTACTATCATTTTCTCCTATGTATTTAAATGCTTGTACTGCCCGAAAATGACCGCCATATCCAGTAACACATTTATCGGACTTTCCTTTTCTCGCCATAGACTTCGCAAGCGAACTTATGCTCTTTGATTTATTATCTCCATATAGGTGCGCCGCAGTCTGAATCCATTTCTTTGAGTATCGTAACGCGCTACATAGTTGCGGATGGGAAGTATGGAAAAATACAGGTAGTTTTTTCCCACAACGCCCCCTACCTTGCAAATGGTACTCGCAAACTGCAGCCAAAAACTTCGTGCCGACACCTATTCCCTGCCACTCAGGCATAACCACCAGACGGGTAGAACGATATGCACCCGCTGTAAACAATGGGGCAACGGCCAAATGACAGACCGGTTCACCATTGATAAATCCTACAAAATATTCAGCGGCCACAGGAAGGGGTAAATCTAAATAATAATGCTGCTTAAACAGTCTCGGGAATACAGCTCCCCGGACTTTATAAATTTGAAGTTCGAGTTTTGGACGTTGCCAAAGGCAGTCACGCTCGTAAAAGCGTGCCTCCGCAGTATCGTATACCCAATCAGGTTGTAACCATTCAATAATATCATAATGGCAAGACAAAAGAACAATTTTCCCGTTACCGCGTCTCCAGGTTTTAGAGAAAGCTGCCGCTCCGACTTTAGCTATCTGTCTGTCGATTACGGATGTAAATTCGTCTACAACAGCGTGTTCCGGGCGTTCGCACGCCAAACGAGCTAAACCGGCGCGAAATTTCTCTCCATTACTTAGTACCTGGAAAGGTCGGAGCCATGCCGGGACATCACCAAGCCCTACGGCGGAAAGCATTCCTGTTACCTTGTTAAAATCCCCATCGGGAGCTATACAGTCTATAATAGGTTTGTCTTTATCCCACCCGGAATAAAGATCATAAATCGGCTCATTGAATATCATACTCCCAATACTGGTTTTTCCACTGCCGGATGGTCCTACAATCAAACCTATCTGCCACTCTTTATCTTCAATGGGCAGTTCTACTACCTTTTCCCAGTCACAGCCTTTTTCCGCATTAAAAAGACTCTTCACCCTTGCAGCCCGGTAGCTGTCAAAATCGCTGCAATGGTGTTGTACCTCTATCCTCATACATTTACTACCTTTAAAGTTAAACCTTCAGCTTTCAAGCGTTCATAAATAGCTCGTTGTTCTTTCTCATCTGCGCAAATGACAATAACACCATATTGCGGCTTATACGTGTACTTTCCCATAACTAATATTTTAGAGTTTTTGGTAAAGGTAGTACGGACTGCACAACCGGGTATAATATCAAGGTTAGTTTATACTGCAGTCATTTTGCAGTCGCTTTGAAAACGCTTCACCAAAGCATAAACCTTACGCTCGCTCACCGAATACTTTTCAGACAATATGGCCACAGTATATGAGACTTTCTCCCCCTGATCCAAAAGACGAGTATAGTCAATGTATAGATCAATATAGTAAACATCCTCCAAACGAATGCCTGCTGTTTGGAGTTTTTTCAATAATTCCCGGTTAAAGTTTAATATCTCAATCACTTTCATATAGCCAAAATTTTGTATCTTTGCACCATCTCACTTACTTCACAATATAGCAAAAGGCCTAAACGCAATAGGGGTATTCGCCCCCGGTTGTGCGTTTAGGCGTATATAGTGTTAAAAGTAGGTGAGATGATTTTTAACAGGCCGGGGGCTTTTTCATTCCCTCGATCAATAAGCCACGATTAGAATCACAAAAATATATCAAATTACACAATAACAGAAAAGTTTCTTCAACCAAGTTCCTCGGGAACTTCTATAACTGCCGGACAGAACAACACGTTATCAGACAGAAGCGGTACTGTTACCTTCACACAGTCGGAAAGCGGGAAGCAAGCGTCTGTATCACTTAACCAAAGCAAGGGTGTCGAGGATTGGAACTATACATTTGAAGTCAGCCCGGCTTCACTTTCATTTGATGCTGCAGGCGGTACAAAACAGGTCTCTGTGACCTCGTACAGATGTCAGACGGTCAACGGAATAGAAAACGGTGTACAGGAGAACGTCGGATATTCTTCTACAGCTTCCGGAGAGGGATTTAGTTCTAATGGAACTTCAGTAATAGCAGACAAAAATACGAATCCGTATATTCACACTGGTACGGTAAATTTTACTCAAAATGACAGTAGAAAAAGGCTATCAGTTTCTTTATATCAAGATTGTGCTACTACAACTTTAAATATTAGTTATTCTGCTATTCAGAACGAACATGCTTCGTTTTATTGGGAAACTGCTGGTAACAGTGGTGAGTTTAATTCGGATGAAGGATATGTCTCGATAATTATAATACTTGGAGATGAACTTATCCTTGAACCTAATTGCGGAGATTGTGATATACATTTTCTTGATGATTATAATCAAGTTCCAATTGGTGCAGGGGGTGACTTTCCAAGTTCTGTTGATTTTAAAAATTATAGATATAGCGAATATGATGGAGTACAATCCGGCACAATAAAATTAGGGCACAATATGGCTGAAACAATAAAATTAATTATTAGATAATTAAACATGAGTAACCGAGCAGGAAAAAACTGCTCGGCTATTTCATTTATGGAGCCACTATATCCCCTAAAATAACATTAAACAATTGATTACCATAATAACTTGGAGTACATTTCCCGTTAAAAAGATCGTAACCAGATGTAGTGGCATTTGTTTCTGATGTAGTATCTTTTTTTATTAGGATTTTTACTGTATGTCGATCATTACCGCCGCCGGGAGAATATGTCGCTTCAAATTGTATTTCAACATCTGTACTTACAGGGTATTGTGCTTCAGCTTTATAAACTGTTGTTCCAGAATAACGAATTCCTGTTACAGTAATATTATTGATGATAGCCGCTAACTGGTTCATTGTGATTGATACTATTTTGGAACTATCATCTTGAATGAATATTATTCCCCCGTTACGTGTGGATGTATTCATATTCTCTTCGGCCGTTACCACAGTCCCATTAGAACTAAATCCATCCCCTGAAACTGTAAATGAATACCCCACATTCTCCTGTACACCATTTTCAATACCGTTGACCGTTTGACGTTTGTACGAAGTCACAGAAACCTGTTTTGTACCGCCTGCAGCATCAAACGACAGTGAGGAAGGGCTTACCTCAAACGTATAGTTCCAACCCTCGACACCTTTGCTTTGGTTAAGTGATACAGAGGCTTGTTTCCCACTTTCCGACTGTGTGAAAGTAACAGTACCGCTTCTGTCAGATAATGTGTTGTTCTGCCCGGCAGTTATAGAAGTTCCCGAGGAACTAAAGCCTGCACCGGTAACAGAAGATGAGCAACCCACGTTCACCTGTTCTCCCGTATAGCTACCGTTTATATACTTACGTTTGTACGAGGTCACCGAAACATCCCGGGTACCACCTGAGGTCTCAAATGACAGTGATTCCGGATTGACGGAAAGAGTATATTCCCAAGTAACTTCGCCGGCAGCTTGACTAAGAGAGACATCCGCAGTTTTATCACTTTCAGCCTGAGTAAACTGTACTGTACCATTACGTTGTGTTTCCGTTCCGTTTGTAGTGGCAGACACCGTATTCCCATCAACAGAAAACGCATCGCTACCCGAAGTCACAGCCGAACTGAAACTTACAGAGACAGGATTACCTGAATTGATGCCGTTTATCTTCTTTTGTTTATCTGAAACGACAGTCACATTCTGTGAACCGGCAGCATTTGCAAAATTCAAAGCGGCCGGATTGACTGAAAAGCGGTATTCCCAGCTCACCTCACCGGCAGCCTGGCTGAGTGAAACGGTTATTGTCTTGCCGGAACCCGCCTGCGTAACAAGGACTGAACCGCTACGCTGTGATTCCGTATTGTTCTGTTTGGCCGTTACCGCCACATCCTCTATGGAAAAAGTATCCGTCCCTGAATTTACAACAGCCGTATAGTCTACCTGTTCTTTCTCGCCGGTGGAGACGCCACCTACAAACTTCGTTCTGTACGAAGTAATGGAAAGCCCTTTCACTTCTTCGGCCGCTCCGAATGAGAGTGATGATGGGGAGACTTCCAGTGTGTATTCATAGGTCACCTGTTGCGACAGGTCGTACTTATGCTGTAACGTTTCCCCGTCATCGAATACGATCATGGAAGCCGGATGTGTTTTCGGGTGGATATAGCCTGCCAGGTTATTCAATTTCTCACGCTCCTCGGCCGTAAGAAAAACATGATTACTGTCCTGAATCACATCAACGAATGCTCCCCGCCTGTTCGTCTTGAGCTCCAGAAAAGGAACATTCTCCGGTTTGACAACGCTTGCCGCAGCATAATATTCGTAAGCGATAGGCTTTATGGCACCATCAACATATTGGCGTTTGACCGGAGAGTTCGCCAATGTCAGATAAATAGGCATCGGCGTGCCCACCATACCGGAAAACGGTACGACCTTGAAACATCTGTTTCCTTCGGCGTCAGTTCCCTCCAGAGCGACCAACCCGGCAGTCAGGTTGTAGGTTTCATCGGCGTTTTTTGTTGCCCGGCATCCCCTGATAATACAGGGGCCGTATTCCTCAAAAAAACCGTCCAAAGCCTTCAGCGGTTCGGATTGCAACTCCAAAAAATCTTCCGCTGCCCATTGCCGGATTCCCGGCACTTGTACATGTCTCTTCATTGCTGTATAATTTTATAGGTGATTAATGCCTGCTTGAATTTCTCTATATCGATTTCCACCAGGCTCTTGTCTATGTTTTTAGGAATGTAAACTATAAAATTTACCCCCTTGAACTTATCCCTTACCTCGTTCTCCAACGGTACAGGCCTTGTTTTTCTCTCGTCCTCCAGGCTGATTTCCGGCCACATTGTCCGGCCCTCACTTTTCAATCCCACCAGCAACAGCCCGTTGTTAAAGGTTTCTATCCGGATATTGACAGGTTCATCGTATTTTTTACGCAAATAACCTTCAAAGACTTTTACCTGTGAATTTACGTTCGCCATCATCCGGACATTGTCTCGCCATGTAGCGAACGCTTCGAATAACTTCTGCAATACAGCAACGAAGCCGGCAAGAAGAGACAGGCGCACCGGTTGCCTCTTATGAGGTGGCAACAACTGCCGTACGAGGTTCTTACAATTCATTCTCAGATTCATATTTCCAGTTCCTTTACAGATTTAAAAACAAGCCGGCTGGTAACGTCATATTCAAAATATCCCGATTCCAGTTCCGCGCAGATATCCACCGGCGAGAAATCCTCATCCGTAGCCCCCTTACGTTCCATCGCCAAAAGGTTACAGGTTGTCACTCCCGGAACATCCATAACGGCATCAATAAACCGCTGCCTGTATATCATGGAATCAAAGCCCTGCGAGGACTTGAACGTGTCCAGTGCGGCGGAAACATCCGTATTTATCTGTGTCAGCGGAACGGCCGGATCATAATACATTTCCAGATTATAACGTATCTTATCCTCGGTAGTGGAAACTATGGTAGTGTCCACTCCTGCGAACTTAATCGCATCAATGTAACCGGTGAAATTATACCTTTCTTCCAGTGAGAGCGGAACGATATTCCCGTCCGAGTCCCACTTGGCCGCTTTAATGACAAGCCGGTTGGTTTCTTCACGAACAGCCACCACCTTGATAATCCGGGCATCCGGATTATCTTCCGGGTAATAAAGCATTGCCCGTTCATCATCGAACAGAAGCTCATGCCCGTTCTGAAATCGGTAGCACATCTCGGCATACCATCGTACCGTTCCCGGTGTCACCTTCTCAACAAGAGTGTCCACCTCTTTCCTGAACATGTCCAGGATTATCTCAAACGTATGTACGACTACCGCAAACACATACGTCCACAACCGCCACTCCGCCACTTTAGAGGTGGAAAGAGAAAGCCCCGATTCCTGTTGTAGCGAATCGATGATACTGTCTTGAATTTCTTTAATCGTTCGTGCCATAGTCTTTCAAATCATAAGTTGTTACGTCCTTACCTATTTCCCGAAGGATGTTTTTTTCAATCAGCCGGCTGTCCGTATCGACAAGCAATGTGCTGCCCTCAGGTAGCGGTAAATCAAAATAGAAACTTCTGTCGCTTTCTTCAATACCGGCTTCCGTTATTGCCTGCAAGTCATTCTCCATATCGGGGTTATCCTGCATGAGCTTTCCCACCGCCTCGCATGTACCATACTGTTCTATGGCAACGTCATACATTGTCTGGTTCGCCTTAGCCGTTACTTTCTTCATACTCCGCCACTACATTATCCAGAGAGACTTTCGACACTTTCATGCCGTCCCGCGTGAATTCCTTTCGGATGCTCCGCAAAAGTCTGTCCGGTTCATTGTCATTCATATATTCCAAGGCTCCCACACCCGTTTCCGGGCTTTCCTTGTAATGTCCTTTATCCGCTAACAGTATGTCCCGCTGGTGCTGCCCGGTACTCTCCGCATAGAGAATGTCACCCGCCTGCAGGTCGATATCCCCGTTAGCCGTATGTCCGATATCAATCATAAGCCCTCCCCGTTACGATATTGTACACTGGAATGTCCCTGTCACCGGCCCGCCCATTGCCGGGGCTACAAGGCCGGCTGTATAGGTTATCTGGGCGCTTTTTATGGCATCCACCACTGTGGCGGCTATCTTGTCCGCCAACTTATCCAACGCGTCTTCACGTCCTTCCTTCTGGTTCATCACCTCGGTAAATGCCGATTTGATTCCGGCTTTGATTGTTGCTTTTACTAATGGCATATCCTATTCCTCCAAATAATTACTCAAGTCCTGTTGCACTCTCTGAAAGTCTGCGACGTTGATAGGCGGGCCGCTGGGGCCTACTCCTGTGGTTACCGTCAGTTTCTGTATGGCCGTCAATAGATCACCGAGTGTTTTCTTCAGTCCCGAACCGCCTTTCCTTAAGGTAAGGCCGCCCGTTGTTATCTTCACAGTCGTCTGATCCGACAGGAGCGTCAAGGCTTCCGCCTCATGGGTGACTTTCGTCTTGCCGTTGGTCACTTCCAGTTTGCCCGTATCGATATGAACGCTCACACTGTCACCTTTCCTGACGTCGATATTATCAAGGTCGGTCTTCAGCTCCAGATCGCCGCAGGTTAAAATAACCCCGTCTATCTCACCGAACCGGCATACAAACAGTTCGTTGCTCTTTCCGATACGGCATACAAGGACGGTGCTTTGCAACCTGGGAATAAAGGCAAAGCCCTGCAATTCCGAATCTACCAATGCACGTAACCTCACATCAAAATAGTCGACCTGCCCGTCACGCCGTACCGTACAAGTGTACTCCTTCTCATCCACTTCCGTCACAACGGCCGGAAAAACACTATCTCCGCCTTGCCGCTCGTGAATGGCACGTCTGATTTCTTCTATATCCTTCATACCTTGATACCGATTTCTATTTTTCTACGTGCGCCGCCCGTTCCGAACGTCACTTCCGTACTTTCTATGTAATAGTTCCCGCCGCGTTCCCGGTAAACCGGATCATCCAGCTGCGCCACCATACCCGGCAGTGCATAGGGAGCGAGGAATGTTTCAATCCTACCCCGGTATCCGTCAAAGCGGTAGCGCTCCAGTTCTTCGCGGGCCAACGCTTTCAGTTCACCGGCATCCTTCACGTCATAGTAATAGAGCGTTTTTGTCTCACCGCCCTCTTCGCCGATTTCCCCCTCTATCTTCGTGCCGTCCTTATAATAGCATACGGCCTTCACCTTCAGCCGGACATCCTCGGCGAGTTGGTACTTCAGCTCATCATCCTTGATGACATTATAACGAAGCCGGTATTTCACCGTTTCGCCCTGCACTTCGTGTGCCTTACCTGCGTACAGATTGCCGTCGATGTCAAAAAAGACGGCCAAACCGTACTCCTTTTTGAGAAAGCCGAGCACCCAGCTGCCGGGCTTGTTATTAACGACGAAGTTCTTTAATGTCAGGTCTACACAATAAGCAATATTCAAGTCCGGTAAAATGGTATTCAAACACTGTTTTAACGTTGTTTCCTTTCCCGAGAAAACGCAGTTTACCCGGCGGGTCGCATAGTATTCGTCCTCACACTCTATTTCCAAAGGAACCTTGTAATTCAATCGTTTCACGTAACCGGCAAACTCGATACTCAGATTACCGTCATAACCCAGCCTGATTTCCACCCGGTCGCCGACCTTGACAACCTGGGCCGTTTCTATATAGGCCGGCGCTTCTCCCGTATATTTAAGTACGGCAGTAACCGGAACCTTGATCACGGCCGTGGCGGCAAGGCTGTAAATGCTTCTCTTTATCCGTACATCATGTACCGATTTGAAAGAGACATTCCCGATCCTTATTTCCGAACAGAGTATAAACATGGCCTATTTGATTATGAGTTCAAAACTATGGTCCGTCACCAGTTCCATCTTAAATATCTGGACTGTTTCGGTTCCTTTCATATCGGATATATCAATGCTGCGGATAACCACCCGGTCGTCTTCCTCGAGGAAAATGTCCGTAAGTGCGCATTTCAGGATAACGGACTCGTTGATGTTGTAGAGTTCATTCAGTTCCGTCAGGGCCGCTTCGGGAAAATCATTGGACAGGGCAACACCCAATATGCTGATTTCGTAATCATCCAGACTGATAAGTTCCTTAACCGAACCTTTACGTCCTACCATTGCCGTTTCTACGATATTCTTCTTGCCGGTAAAGGAAATAACGGCATTAGGTATCTCATACTCCTTACCTTTGTGCTCCAGAACAACGGGCATGAAATAATATCTTCCCATGGCGTCTTTCTTACGAAGGACAGAACCTAAATCCGTATTCGTCTTTTCGCCGGCTGTTTCCCCATCGTACTCATACCCATCGCCGGACTCTGAACGGTCTGCCGCAGGCAACCACACACCGGGGTAAGGCAGTCCTTTGTAACCGATGACATCCAGCAGAATGTCCTTTATATTGAAATTTCCCATAGCTACACCTCGTATATTTCGTTGAACACATTGATAATCTCCTGCCGGATGGTATCTATACCCTTCCCGTCTGTATTCTGTACATGGATGGTGATCTGGTCGCATACGCGGTCTATACGTATCGTCCGGGGCTGCCTTTCACTACGATATCCGGACTCTGCCTTTTCCGTCATACTCCTCGTGTCCTGCATTACGTAGGCATCGGATACGGAACCTGAAGAGACCGGAGTGTTCATGGCAAGGGGAACGGTTATCATGGCGGCAATTTTGCGAACATTCAGCATGATGTCCTGCAGATAACCGTTCTTTTCGGGAGTGTATTCCTGGGCGTTATCTGAGGCTTTTGCCGCATCCGCCAGGCGTGAACGCGCATCCAAAGCCTTACCGGACGCACCGACAGCCGAGGTCGAAGCGCCGGGGGCAAGGTTCACCTGCAGGGGAGACAGCTTTCTTGTTGCGGCAGTATAGTCGGAAGACTCGTTATAATTCCGGACGGTACCGGCATCATTCAGATTCAAAACTTTCTTAGACTTGGAACTCTTGGCAAGTTTCTTCATCAGGGCATCATAATCCACCTGCGGGGTAACGGCTGCCGCCGGTACTTCCGGTACCGGGAAGCCGGAACTGCCAACACCGTTCTTCTTATCCTGTGAGGCCTGCCAGCTCTCGCTTCCGCGCTGCGTGCCCTTATCCCATGCCGCCTGCCAGTCGCCCCTCTGCTTTATATCCATACCGATAGATACGGGGTTGGCACCCAGTACCCCCTTGCCGATATCCATAAAACCGGCTTTCGCCTCTTTGGCCGCTTCCCTGAAATTACCCTTTACCAGGCTCACCAGGGCGGAACATACCTTACCCAAACCGCCCAATACCTGTTTGAAAGGAGCCACGATGGAATCAATCAATACGCGCCCGAATTCTTTGACAGTCTCCCAGCAACCGTATATTACCCTGCGGAAGCCTTCAAACTTCTGCCAGCAGTAAACTATGGCGGCAACCACTGCACCGATGGCTGCCGCTACCCATGTCAGCGGACATGCCCACAGTGCTGTGTTCAATGCCAGCTGCGCACCGGTCAGAAGCCATGTCGCGCCTGCCTGGATACCGTCCCAGACGACCTTGGCCTTTTCAAGAAGAATAACCGATTTCGTACGGGCATAATTGATTAACAGGCCGGCGGACAATGCCGCTATGGCGGCGGTCAGCCCCCATATCAGGGGGTTGCCGTCCTGAAGCTGGGCATACCACCATGAAAACAGACTGCCGATAGCATTTACGACCGTACATAGACCACTCAGGAGAACACTTGCAATGTCCAGCCCGGTACTGATTAGCGGTAAAACAAGCTCACCTACACTCAGGCCGATGTTTTTAAATTGGTTCCATACTTCGGTTACTTTCTGCATCGTGTTCCTGGAATAGTTCATGGCTTTGTCCGTCTCGCCGGAAGATGCGGAAACCTCATTCATGGATTCACGCAGCTTAACAGTGTCTGAAATCATAACGGCAAAAGCATTCTTTGCTTCCTTGTCAACCAGCCCCAGCTTTTCAAGCAGCGAGGATTTCTGTTCGTCATTCAAACTACCCATCACACCCTGCAAATCGGAAAAAATATCCACAACACTGCGTATCTTTCCGGTATCATCGAATACCTTCACGCCGGCTTTTTCCATTTTACTGCGTACATCGGCGCGCCCTAATACTGAAAAGGCATTCTCCATAAGTACGGCGGCACGTTCGGCCGACTGCCCTTTTCCGGTCATGTAGGCAAATGTTCCGGCCACTTCCTTGTAGGCGATACCCAGGTTACTGGCACCGGCTATCAGATTGGGCATATAACGGGCAAAGTCGGCAAACTCGCCGGCACCGACACGCTTGGCGGCGAAGAATGTGTCGAGCACTTCCATGGCCGTAGTGTTCTCCTTGCCGACAATGGACAGGGTTTGCGCCAGTGCACCGGAAACAGTGTCAAGGTCGGTAAAGCCGGCCTTGCTTCCTTTCAGCGAGGCGTCCAGTATGGAAAGCGAAAGGTCTACGTCATTGAGTTGCGAATTTATCTTCTCAAATCCGACAGGAGCCACCAGAATATCCGCCTTATTATCTCTGGCAATCTGTTTGAGCCTGTTACGAAGTTCCACAAGCGACTTGCCTTCCAATTGGGCGGTGATATTCACCTGGGCCATACTCTCATCGAAATTCAAACCGGCTTTCCCGGCAAACCCCAGGGCTGCGGAAGCGGCAACCAGCGGATTGCTTATCAGTTCACTGCCGGGAATGGCGGCAAAGGCCTCCCGGCTCCACTTCTTGAATTTCCCGCCGTTAAGGGATTCCAGCTTGTCAATCTCTTTATTGAGCGCTTTCATCTCCCGGTTATATGCCCGGATACCCTCAATGTTATCGGCAGGAATCCATTCACGCTCCGCCTGCAGCAGGGCAATCTTCTCGCGCAAGGCACCCAACGTGCGCCCTGTCTCATTGAACGTTTTGTTCACACTAAGGTTTTTCTTCTCCAGTTCGGCAAATTTTCCCAACATTCTATCGGAAGTTACGGTAATATTGCCTATCTTAGCGGAAACCTTATCCTGAAGACTAAAAATATATTCAAGTGTATTGGCCATGTTGAGTACTGTTATTGCAATCTATGTTATCGCCGGTTCGGCTTATTGGGCAATCCGGTTGGTACCGGCTTTCCTGAAATGGGTGCTGGTTATCATAGCCATTCCGGTACTGGTTCCTGTCTCAATGGTAAAATCCCTGCCTGAATATCTCAGGAAAGAAGGAAAGTGGTACAGATATCGTTGGCTGGTCTATATGACATTATTCCTGATAACCTTGAACATTATCCTATTCTTCCTACCTGCATGACGGACAGTGCCCATTCCGCCATCCGCACCTGATGTGCCCATTCCTCATCTGACAGTTCCGTCGGATCCATGTGAAGCACAGCCCGGATAAGGGTGTCGGACATGAACAGCCAACCGCCCTTGTCTCCGGTCTGCGTTCCGCTCAGAGCTTTTTTAGCGTAGCCTCCTTTATCTCGATGATTTCCGCCAGCTGTGCCGATACGCCCAGGAACAGGGCATCATCGGTCTTGATGACTTCGTCGCCCTCGAGCCAGCAATTATTCAACAAAAACTCGTTGTATTTCATCGGATCGGACTTGCCGATAACAGCGGCCGCTCCGAGTGCTTTGCGGCTTGGCTTTTTAAGAAAGGCCGTATGCCCGTCGACATCCACGCGATAGACGTCGCCGTATTTTTCCTTCCATTCCTGAATCTTCTGTTCGACTGTTTTTTCTTCTTTCGTGTTCATCTTCTTATCTGATTAATGATTGATGTTACAAAACGTTATATTCTACGTCCAAAGCAATGAACGGCAGGGCGATTTCCATCTGCAGGTCATCCACCTTTATACCATGAGGTATCTCCGTAATGGATACGTTCACCACCTTGTCGGTCGTGACAACGCCGTTTTCGGGTACATAGGAGACTATCACATCAAAGTCAATATCTGTAATATCCTCATAACCTTTTTCCTGTGCGGCGCGGTTCAGGGCAATAAGCTCGCTTTGCAGAAGTGTTATCGTACCCTCATACTCCTTCTTGCCCTTCTGGATACTGCGGGCTTTCCTGCCGGAGGCAAACAACGCCTCCTTCTGGCGCTTTGATTTGTATTCAATGCCGCGAAGTCCGACAACTTCCCTGCCAAGCATCACGACATTTACATCGACCCAGGCGTATTCCCTGGAATTGAACACTGTTCCTATTGCTGTTGCCATAATCATGCTGGATTTTCAAGTGATAAATTAACGGTGATTTCTCTCAGGGTGGCGAGCGGGACTATCTTGCAGGTGATTTCCATGTGACCGTTTGCAAGGATATTCTGCGAAGGGTCAATGTATGCCGTAAACGAACTGATCTCACCGTTCATATTGGTATTCACCGCACGAATGATGCTTGCCTCGAACGATTTGCATATAGCGGTAGGAATAGTACCGCTTTCAGGATCAACCTCGATGTTGTCCAGGATCTCGTCAATATACGTACGGTAAGCTATGACGGCCGCCTTATCGATGACGCGTCCGGAACTGAGGTAGCAGTAGCTGTCGGTCGTGGGCGCTGCCATGGCATCGCCGTTAAGGTAGTAGCCGTTCTTACCTATATAGGTACGGTAGAAGATATAACCGGCATCATTCAGAATTCCCAGCTCGCTGAAATGCTCTTCAGGTGTCTTGCCGTCCGTCATATAACCGGTAGAGGCTATCGCCCCGTCACGTACGCGGCCGAGGTTCTGGTGTACGGAAATCTTGGCCGTGCGTCCCAACACCTGACCGATCGCAGCGGAATACAGCTTGCTTTCGCCTATCTTTCCGTCCGAGGCCATAACCACCGCAATACGGTTACAACTGCCTTCACGAGGCTGGTACAAACCGTCTGTTTCACCCGTCCAACCGATTGCGGGGATGAATACCCGGAACGGGGTTATCTTCTCAAGGAAAGCGTCCGCAACCGTCTGGGCAGCGGTAATGGCAGTAATGATATCCGCGTCCAGGCATTTTTCTGCAGTCAGCTCATACTCGGCCGGGGTATTCCTGTTAATACCTACAAGACGGATACGTCCTGCAGAGGAATTGATAAGTCTATTGAGCGGGGAACCGTCCTCATTAGCACATATCTGCGTCAGTGTGGTGGCCTCACTCACCACAAGCAGGTGTAGTTCAGCACCCTCACCGGCTGCACTGTAAAATGCGGTAAGGTCTTTGACAAGCAGCGGGTTTGTCTTTTCTTCAATGCCGTATTTTTTCAGGTCTGTCATACCGCCGAGTACATAGACCTTATTCAGTTCCAGTTTTTCCGGAACTGCGGTACCGGTAAGGATCATGCCGGAAATACCGTCATCGGACAGCGTGACGTTGCCCATGCTGCCGCTGCCGATTACTATCTTTACGTTTGGTAAATTCATTGTCTTTTCATTTAATAGGTTCTTAACTCGCCGCACCCGATGCACCTTTGGTGAGCATCTGCGGCTTTTTTATCGTCCGGAAATACAAGGCCGTCACTCGTGACATGGAATTTCTTGGCACGAGGATAACATCTCCGGTATTGCTTCAGAAAGCCCGGTTCTGGCCGGCAGGCAGTTTCCGCCACCATTTTTTCCGATACTGTTTTTCGTTCTTTAACATCCATTCGAGTACTGTTTAAAGGATTTTGGCGAAACGCCTTTTCAACAGGCGGAAAGCGAGATATATCAGTGATAACCGCCCCACCCATATCTGGAACCATTGCAGGCCGGTAGGCTCACGTACCATTTCCGGAGGCGGTTTCTCTTTTTCTTCCATGAGTTCATCCCGGATACGTGTATTTTCCTCTGTAAGAATGAGTACCTGACGGGCCAGGCTGTCACAGGTGGCAGTTATTTCCAAACTGTCTTCTGATATCCGGGTGACATTGACGGTGGCCTGCCCGCTACGGCTGCTAAAGCCTGTGCCCACCGGAATCTGTTTCAGCATACCCGTCGGAAATTTCGTCTTCGCGATACTGGGCGGTACGGCTTCTTGCAGGAGAACGAACCCGTTTTTGCTTGCCAAGCTGTTTTTTTGGCTGTAACTGCTCCGTATCCTCTGCGGGCTTTTGCAACTCGATGCGGATAGGGCAATCATTCCAGTGACGACAAGCAGTAGCGCGAGCAACCGTACGATCAAGTCGGGCGATAGCCCTGTATAGTTTTCTGTTTTCATCTTGAATCTTTATTAATTCTTCACGAAGCATATTGATATTGTCCAGATAGGCGGCATCAATATCACCACCCTGGCGCGCCTTAGATAACTTCCGGTTACGGTACCAGTTTATAAGCTGTACGGCAAAACCTCCAGGTACCGCATACATTATGATATTCCAAAGCACATCCATTTTTCCAATCAATAATCAATCATCATTAATTTCCTTATTAAAGCAGTTTCCATCCCGCTTCCACGTCTGCCATGACCGCCGGTACCCCGTTCTCCACCTGTGAGATGGCGGCTGCAAAAGCGCACATAGTCGCTCTGTCGTTCACGTCAGGCACATACGTATTCGGAACCTGCATCTCCCGGCATACCCGGCTGATATAGCCGGAAGTATTGTTCTCCACAGGCGGCGCCCAACGGTTGATAAAATCCGCTATCGTACGGCATCCATTGTTACGACGATAGTTTTGCAGCAGCTTAATCAAAGCACGATAACCGTAAGCCATCGTACGGAACTGGCAGAACGACCTGTCCTGCGAGGGACGGATTTCTCCCTGCCATACTGTGGTGGCAGAAAGACGGATATTACCCGGGTTATTGTTTCTCAGTCCTCTGGCACTCATCCTTTTTCTTTTTTTCAGGTTTATCACTACCGGCCGGAGCTATGGAGGAAGCCGGGGATTCAGGAGCGGTTTCCGGATTCGCTGGTTGCGGCCGTTTCGATTCTTCGGGGACTTTTCCGGTTTCTTTCACTCGGGCAAGCTTACGGTTTACCAGATCTTTCGCACGTTCTTCGTCAACCTGCAGTTCCGTACCCACCGGATACTGCGTCTTATGGTCAAACTTGTCTTGAAAAGCAGAAAGGACAATTACCGTTATCAATGTTTTCTTTGCCATATCCGTTCCTCCTTATCCTTCCACCACAGGTTTGAATACTCCATTTTCTCTCCAGTCCAAAGCTATGAACTCCTCTCCGAAACCGATCTGCGTATCGGCCTTCATGAGCATTTTAAAGAAATACATCTCGCTGGCATTCGCCCATTTGTCAATGAGAATAACATTCTCGTCGTCCTGAAGGTTAACCGCAGCAAACAGGTTTCCATTCATCCCGCTGTCACACAGGGTAGCTACAATCAAGCCGGCGGGCCATTGTGTCAAAACCTCAATGGTGATACCTTTGTAACGTTCCTGATTGATGTCTGTGGGAGCGGCTCCCTTATTGGCGAGCTGCGTCAACTCGTCATCGTATGTATCAAAGTCTTCCACACTCATCAGGATACGCAGGTTGGAATTATTACGCATGGTTACTGGAATATGCGTTCTCAACTCTTTCAAACGTTGCAACATCGTTGTACCTGTACTTTTCACTTTCACAATATCCGCATCCTTGGCCGCCTGTGTCAGGATACCGTCCAACAGCTGACTGTCGGCGTCGCCATATTCTCCATTAATATACTGGTAGCCGAGTTCATTGCCAACCTGTTTTAAAAGTTCCTGGAGCAGGATATTTTGCACATTGGTAGGAAGCTGACGGAACACAAGGTCGCCCGTAGGTTGGTACTCACGCCAGATATGTTCAAAAGCACGTGGATTGAACAGCGTGAAAGCCATCATGTCCTTTGGTACCAGTTTTTTCTCGCTGTATGTGAAATCGCCTTTGCTGTCCGACTTCTGCGGGTCTTCCTTACGTTTTTGCAGCATTTTGCCCGATTTTACCCGGGGAATACTTATTGAACTGTTTACTCCGGGGATAACCATTATCAGCCCTTTGCTTACCAACTCGTTACCTGTCGTAGCAAGAGTCAGCACGTTCTCCAGCACTTCGCCGGAATAGTTGGTGGTATTCAATCCTTGAATCATTGTCTTTTCTATTTTTAATTAATATTTACTCTGTTGTCATAAACACTACATCTTCACTTTTTGTCTCCCGCGTATTTGCGGAGCACTGCCGGCACTTCGTACGCTACTACCTATCTTCTTGCCAAAATAGGAGCTGCCACCCAGCTTAACGTTCTTAGGGTTCTTAATCGGAATCATGGCATACTACTTTTTACGGTTGGCTTCAATTTCTCTCTGACGTTTCTGCCAAGGGCTTTCACCTTCACCGGCGGCGGTACTCTCCAGCTTATCTTTCAAAAGTCTTTTCGGTTTCAAAGCCTTCAGTGCGGTCATGCCGTCCTTAAAGTTCGCCTTCAGAATATTCTTATAGATATCCTTCTGATCTGCACCGATACGTCCATCTGTCACAGCATCCGCTACAGCGTTTTCAATCCGTTCTTCTTCCTGCCGTTCCAGTTTTTCTCTCAGTTCGTCGTTCTCCTTCTCCAAATCATCGGCCTTTTCTGCCTTCTGGACAGTTTCGCCTAGCATGGCCATTACCGCCGCTTCGTCAGCGCAGTTGGCGAAACGGGGAATTTTCTTAAAGTCTTCCAATTTCATTTTATCGGGGTTTTGTGGCTTTTGCTGTTCCAGCTCCAGCCGGTTAGTAAATATGCGGTAGATATCATCCGTACTGCTCTCTTCTGGAATAGGCTCCACATCATAAATAGCATCGATCAGCCCCAGCTGCAGGGCTTCTTCGGCTTTCAACCAATGGTCAGTACCATCGAAATAAGTGTTTTTCACCTCTTCCTTGTCCTTACCACAACGTTCACCGACGATTTCAGCAATGGTATCCTCCAAACTTTCAATGGTGGATATCATATCCCGCAGGTCTTGTTTGTTACCGTAACAGCCACCGGACACATTGTGCAGCATCATACGGGCATAACGGCTCATCTCGACACGTTTCCCACACAGGGCAATCACACCGGCAATGCTGGCGGCGATACCGTCAATGTAAATGGTGACATTGCTCTTGCACTGGCGGATGGCGTTGAAAATGGCAATACCGGGATAAACGTCACCGCCAATGGAATTGATACGGATATTCAGGTTCTCATAGCCATCCAGATGCATCAGTTCGTTTACGATGTCACGACTGGCTATCTTGCCTTCCCCACCTTCGTCACTGATTTCTCCGTAGAGCAGCAGACAGGCGGTCTTTTTATTTAATATGGATTTAAAAACTCTCATACGTTCTTGATTATTTGCAGCAAACTTACATAGGTAGTGATAACCGCACAAAAAAGTGTGTAATCCTTGCGGACAAGTACGCAGGCCATACACTATGTCCTGTAACCGCTTCATCCTTTTTTCCGGTTCACAGCATGAAAAAAGAACTTTGCGTAAAATCATTAAAGAAAACAGTATGGCAGAATTGACCTCACAACAAAAAAAGGATTACGCCCGTACCCTCTATCTCAAAGATAATCTGACGCAACAGGAAATTGCAGATAAGGTGGGCGTGTCACGCCAGACCATAATCCGGTGGATGGCGGCAGGACAATGGGAAAAATTAAAAGTTGGCATCACATTGGGACGTGAACAGCAAATCGCCAACCTGCACCGACAGGTAATGGAGTTGAACAACCTTATCCTTTCACGCCCGGAAGGAGAACGATTCGCTAATCCTGCCGAGGCCGACACACTGGGCAAACTGGCTGCCGCCATAAAAAAAATGGAAACGGAAGTCGGAATAGCCGACCTTGTAAACGTAGGCATGCGTTTTATAGAATGGATAAGGCCTGTTGATCTGGATAAGGCCAAGGAGATAACCGTACTATGGGATAAATTCATTAAAGACAGCCTGTCATGAAACAAGAGGAAAGAACCGCGCTCGCCAATTGGGAGGAATATAAGGCGGACATCAGTAACTCCACTCCGGTAGACGTGAACATGAGCCAGGCCCAGCGGGAGAAGCACCGGCTTTATCTGGAAGAGCATCCGATAGAGTGGATCGGATTCTTTTTTCCGAATTATGCAAAGTATCCGTTTGCCCCTTTTCACAAAAGGGCCATCAAACGCATCTTGAACAATGATGAATGGTATGAAGTATTGTCTTGGAGCCGTGAGCTGGCAAAGAGTACGGTTGTCATGTTCTGCGTGATGTACCTGGCGCTCACAGGACGGAAAAGAAACGTGATGCTTGCCAGCGCCACGCAGGACAGCGCCAGACGTCTGCTGGATCCTTACCGTGCCAATCTCGAGGCGAACGGACGTATCAAGGCCTACTACGGGGAACAGATGAATATCGGCTCCTGGACGGATACGGAGTTCATAGCCAAATGCGGCTGTGCCTTCCGTGCCATTGGCGCAGGTAATGCCCCGCGCGGAAGCCGTAATGAAGCTGTACGCCCCGATGTACTGCTGGTGGATGATTACGACACGGATGAGGACTGCCGAAATCCGGACATCATACAGAAGAAATGGGACTGGTATGAACAGGCCTTTTATGCCACACGTTCCATCAGCGAACCGACCCTGATTGTATGGTGCGGGAATCTCATAGCACGAGACTGCTGTGTGGTACGGGCAGCGGCTCTCGCAGATCACCACGATGTTGTAAATATCCGGGATAAGGACGGGCGCAGTACCTGGCCCGAAAAGAATACGGAAGAACATATCGACACCGTACTGAGAAAGATCAGTGCCGCCAGCGCACAGAAAGAGTACTATAACAATCCCGTCACCGAAGGGGAGGTATTCAAGGAAATAACCTATGGCCGGATACCGGAACTGAAAAAGTTCCAGTTCCTGGTAATTTACGGTGACCCTGCACCGGGAGAGAACAAAAGCAAGAACAGCAGCACTAAGAGCTGTATCCTCATGGGGCAGATAAAACAGAAGGTCTATATTATAAATGCACGTCTGGACCGCGGACTGAACTCGGATTTCATAGACTGGTATGTACAGCTGCTTGAATATGTGGACGGCAAAGTTCCGGTCTACTGCTATATGGAAAACAACAAGCTGCAGGATCCTTTCTTCCAGCAGGTGTTCAAACCGCTGGTAGCAAAGGTCCGCAACGAAAGAAACGTGCAGCTTTACATTCATCCGGACGAGGACAGGAAAACCGAGAAGGCGACTCGTATCGAGGCGAATCTGGAACCGATCAACCGAGAGGGTAACCTCATCTTCAATGAGGCGGAACGGGAGAATCCGCACATGAAACGGCTGGACGACCAGTTCAAGCTCTTCACCCTCCGTCTCAAATTCCCGGCGGACGGTCCCGACTGTGTGGAAGGAGGGCTGCGAATCCTGAAAAAGAAAGTACAACAACTGGAACCGGTGACGGTGATTCACCACAGCGCGCACCGGAACCCAAAACGATTATAGCCATGAGCAAATTCATAACGCAAGAGGATTACGACGCCAGTATACACCGCGAAATACTGGATGCCTTGACACGCAGTGACAACGCAATCGTTGAAATCTGTGAAGACCGCGCAATCGCGGAAATGCGCGGGTATCTCAACGCACGTTACGATGTGGATGAAATCTTTTCCGCAGAAGGAGAAGCCCGTAACCAGCTAATCCTGATGCTGGCGATAGACATAACCGTTTATCATCTTTTCAGTATCCATAATCCACAGAAAATATCCCAAATCCGAAAGGACAGGTACGAACGGGCAGTGGAATGGTTGAAACAAGTGGCGGCCTACAAAATTACCGTTGACGGGGCACCGCTTCTTCCGGATGAGACACTGCAGCAAAATAATCCTTATCTGATGAAAAGCAATCCTAAACGGATCAATCACATGTAATTATTGATAAACCAAAAAAAAGAAAGAGACATGAGCTTCAAAATTCCTTTTTTCAAAAGCCGTGCGATGAAGCCTGCCGGAAAACGTATTACAGAAGGAAGTAACGTGACGCGGCCCGGTGCAACCGTAATACTGACACAGCCGCAGCGGTTCGGTATCGGGTTGAATGACTACATGAATGCAATCCGCAATGCTGAGAATGTGGACTTCACAAGCCGGGTGAAACTATACGATATATATAGCGAATCAATGATGGATCCGCATCTGTTCAGCGTAGTACAAAAACGGAAAAGCGGAGTATTGGGACGGAAAATCGAATTCCGGCGTAACGGGATAGCCGACGACAAAGTAAACGGGCAAATCAGTTCCCCCTGGTTCCTGAGATTTATCAGTGACGCGCTGGATGCTGACTACTGGGGATTTACACTTGTGCAGTTCTATATCAACGAGAAAGGATGGATAGACTACTACATGGTTCCGAGAAAGCACGTAGACCCGGTATTGAACCTCATCAAAACCCGCCAGGCTGATATAAACGGAGAACCTTTCGAAGAATATCCAGACCTGTTGATGATACGCGGCAAGGAGCCGCTGGGAATTCTGGCACGTACGGCACCGTACGTTATCTACAAACGCGGGACGATAGGCGACTGGGCGGAACTTGCCGAGATATTCGGCCGTCCGGTACGTAAATACACCTATGACGCGGCAGATCCGGAAGCGCGGAATGCCACGTTGGAAGCGGCGGCCGCACAAGGCGGCGCATCCGTATTCCTCTGCCCGGACGGGACGGCACTCGAATTTGTGGAACCGGGAAACCTTTCCGGCAGCAGCGACATGTATTCCGCACTCGTTGACCGTTACAATGCGGAAATGAGCAAGGCGGTACTTGGCAACACGCTTACAACCGAAGCAAGTGAGACTGGAACACAGGCGCTTGGAACCGTACACAACAAGGTGGAACAGGAAATCATCGAACAGGACGCGTTAAGCATACTGAACCTTCTGAACTATGATATGACCGCACTGTTCGCCTCACTGGGGATCAATACCCGGGGTGGTGAATTTGTATATGTGGAAGAACCGGATATGGAAAGCGTGAAGGTTAAAGCGGAATTACTGGAAAAAGCCGTATCCGTATTCGGTATTCCCGTTGCCGACGACTACCTGTACGAACAACTGTACATTGAGAAACCGCAGGATTATGAACAGTTGAAGGCGGAACTGGAGGAGAAGAGAAAAGCAGCCAATCCGTTCGCCGCAGCGAGGATTCCGCCGACCGGTAAAGGCGGACCCGAAGATGGCAAGACCACGCAACAGCCCCGCAATACCGCCGGCTCTTTTTTCGGGCAAGCCCCGCAAAACGACGGGGCTTTAGAATGGTAATGGATGAACTTTATTACGGGGACCGGCAACTGCCGGATCTGGACGAACTGGACTATATGGGAGATCCGGTAACACCATTACGGTGTAAGGCGGAAAGTGAGGAGACAGGCTCCACATTTGTCTTTGACGGCAGTACGCTCTCGGAAGCGCTCACACGTATTTATTACGGGGACACCGATGTGAGAAAGCAGGTGGATCCGGGGCTTTTCAACGAAATCAGTCGCATATTACATGATGCGGAGAGTCAAGGGATGGCGGAAAGCGGAGCGGAGATACCGGAGGCATTCGCATGCAGGATGGCGGAGAAAACAAACGGCTTCTCGGCATTCAAGGCGCACCGTATGCAAAATGACATAGCCACACAATTGTATGACCAGAATGGTGTTTTAAAACCTTTCAAACAGTGGCAGAAGGATGTTTACCCCATGCTGGTTCATCACAAGGAGCACTGGCTGCAAACGGAATACAATACTGCCGTCATACGTGCCCGCCAGGCGACCGACTGGCAGCGATTTGAACAGTATTCTGATGTATTGCCCAATCTGGAATGGATGCCAAGCACAAGCGCTCATCCGGGGGCTGACCATAAAACATTCTGGGGAACCGTACTTCCAATAAGCCATCCCTTCTGGAACGTCCACCGTCCGGGAGACCGCTGGAACTGCAAATGCAGCCTTTCCGCGACCGATGCACCACCTACTGCAGCCCCACGCGGTGACGGGCCTGAAGACCGTCCTGCCCCCGGACTTGACAATAATCCCGGAGTGGACGGGCGACTGTTTAGTGACACGCATCCGTATATAACCAACGCGTACGAGGGGGCCGGACAGGCTGTAGACGGAATGTTAGAACCCGTTGCCGGGAAAGGATTTGTACCGGCAGCAAGCATGAAGGAAGTACGTACACGCCTCGAAAAAATGGGGATTGGACGGGTTGATACCGACCTGCTTTCACTGGAACAGGCTAACAACGTGCTTGACGCACTGGGATGTTACGGAGGAAAGCTCGCAGGACTGAAAGAATTTTCAGCCGTCAGCGGCAGAAAAATGAAGGAGATTACATCCACCAAGAACGCCGGGGCATGTCTTGTCACGAGAGATGACGGATATCATCTTTTCTTCAATGCGGAGGGTCCGGGGAGAAGTCTTTACAAGGCGGAACTTCTCAGCCATGAGGAAAGCCTGAAGCGTTACCGTACAAATCTGGAAAGCCTCGAAATGCAGCTTGAACAGAGTGAACTGCGGATAAAGATCGCGAGCGGAAGTATCAAAAGGATGCTCAAACAGGATGCGTCCACGCTGAGGGACAGCATTATCAAGGTGCAGCGGAAGATACGCGACAGGGAACGGGCAATCAGTAGCGGTGAGAAACCTTTGTATGATGTCACCACACAGATGTATCCGAACATAGCCGACCAGCTTAAATCAGAAATACACCACGAAATGGGACATTATGTGGACCGGCAGCTGGGAAGAATCAGTGAAAAACTGAGGGTGAAACCGGCTTCCATATACGGAAAAAGTGCGGAAAACGAGAATTTTGCCGAATGGCACGCGATTTACCGGATGCAGGGAAAAAAGGGAGTTCCGACCGAAATGCTGGAAGCATTCAGGAAATATGACGAAACAGATGGAAAGTAAACGGAATGGATATACGGGAGATTAACGGGGTTTTAAAGAAGAAAGCCGTGGAACTTAATGAATTGATAAGCCGCAGGATGCCGATACTGGCCGGAAACATTGCGAAACGGCACATAGAAGAGGATTTCCGTAAAGGCGGCTTTACAGGAGGAGGATTCCACCGCTGGAAAGAAACCCGCAGGCAACGCGGCGGTGGGAATAGCGCTGCCTCACAGTATGGACCGCTGCTTTCTGGCAGGAACCACCTTTCAGGCAGTATCAACTTCCGTCCCGGGAACAGACTGGTGAGGGTTTATACCAACGTACCGTATGCTGCCGTCCATAACAACGGGGGAACCCTGCACCCTGCGGTTACACCGCAGATGAGGAAATTTGCCTGGGCGATGTATTACAAGACAGCCGGAATAAAAAAAGGTATGAAGAAAGGAGGGAAAAAGCGTATCGCGCTTACCGAAAACGCACCGGAAGAGGCGCTCATGTGGAAAAGACTGGCACTGACACCGAAAAAACGGCTCAATGTCCGTATACCGAAACGGCAGTTCATGCCGGACACGTCCAGCAGCGAGTTGGAGAAGAAAATAAGAGATAAGCTTGATGCAGAAATTAAAAGAATCATTCACCAATAACATTACACCATGGAACGGTTATTTAACGATATTCAGAGAAAAATTGCGGAAAATATGGGCGATATACTCTCGCTCATTGATGAGGATTACGGCCAGTTGGATGCGCTTCTTAACGGAGAAGACCAGTATCCTGTCACATTCCCCTGTGTACTTATAAGCATGCCCGAGATACAATGGAAAGATCTGAAACTCCGGGTACAGCACGGGGAAATATCGCTTACCGTCCGCCTGGCATTCGACTGCTATGACGACACTCATTATGGAAGTACGCAAGAAGGTCATGCTGCTGGAAGAATGGCAGCGGCCGAACGTTTGAATGGTTATCTGAACGGGGTACGGTTTGAAGAATGCGCCACCATCATGCTCAGACGTACAAGTCGGAACTTTTCCCTGCCCGGCGGAATAAAAGTGTATGAAACGGAATATACCTCCACCGTATACGGAACGACGGCGGAACAGGAGACATGCATTCCGGACCGCCCGCCACAGAAACCTAAAATAAGGATAACTGACGTTTCAGGTCTTCCTGCTGACGGATGATGCGCGGATCGGCACTGGCATTGATGATATTGTAAAAAGTCTTTTCGCAAATTGGGTAAACCGGATAGATATAGCGACGCAAGATCTCGCGGTTGGACAGACCGCTGCGTGCATGCTCGTCGTAAATGCGGAGAATTTCACCCACCTTGTGGGCATAGCTCCTGCCGACTATCTTTAGATGGTGCTTACTCATGCTAAAAAACAATGATTATATGTTTAGAATTTGCTACAAAAATAGTTATTATGACATTTTTATACAAAGAAAATTTATGTTATCACAGAGTTTTTTCAATTTTATATAGTTCCTTTTTTTCAACTATTAGATATTTTATCTCCAATAACCTTCAATATATTCTCATATAGTTCTTCATAATCATGCGCAATAGCAAAATCTACTACTTCAACTCCCAGTATTTCTAACATTTTTTTTTTATCAGTTTCTTTATCTAAACTTCCATAATAATAAATCTTATTAGGAGTCCATTTTGTTCCATATTCTTTTATATAACGTTGCCTTTTTGTAAGAAGACGCCATAAATCAATTTCTTCATACCCTAAACCTAACCCTATAATATGTACATTGGAAGAGAAAAATAAATCAATCCAAGATGAAGGTTCCTGTTCTTGTATATTGGGTAATCTTTCTCTCATTTTCTTTATTGATATCAATGTAGAATCAGATGAATATTTATACTTTCCTTCCAAAAAATCATCAATCTTACTAACACATCCACAATATTGATCTAGTCCAAGCATTATACTGGCAGGAACATCAATAGAACCATGTATCGGCCATATATGTTTTAAATTACCATTTGGGTCTTTAACAGAACTATTACGTCTGATACTATACAAACGTTCATCGCTATTTCTTCCTACAACTACATAGCCTAAATTAGTAGTCAGTTCCTTTTCTAAGGTGTTATCATAATTTGTTGTTAAATAATGTTTTACATCCAATTTTGCCATTAAATTATAGAATCTATTACTATTATATTTCAAAAGCATTCCTCTTATTTTGGTTTTAATAAAATCTTCAATAGGTTCTTTCATGGAAAAAAGACTATCATTTACCATAATAAGTTTTCCATTAATTGTGAAAAAAGTAGTATGCGTCCAATTTCCAGCTAATATAACAGATTCGTATTTCAATGTATTTGGAATATTTTCCAATACTATTCCACTTGAAATATCTCTTAATAGTTTGTCCCAATCTGCATAATTATTTGCAATACGATTAAGGCCATTTCCGAATAAAATTGTATTTTCCATATATATTATAGTTCTGTACCTGAATCATCGTAGTTATCTTTTTCCTTTATGATAGAATTAAAACTCTCTATATATTTTTCATTATCAGATATAGTAACATATCCTTTATCTATGTTTTGTTCTATATACACACTTTCTTTTTGAGGATTTGCAAACATAGACATAAAGTTATAGTCATCTTTAAACCAGTCTTTTTTCGCTTCATAATTCATTCCAAAAAGTTCTATTAGATTTCTACTACTTTGAATTAGAATCTTTAAACGAGTCTTTGGATCGGCTCTATTCGCATTAGCTATGTCAACAAGAGCTTTTCCAAAACTAGATATAAAACATTTACGTGTTATTTCATCCTTGAAAGCCTTTTTAATTTCTCTTTCAATTGATACAGTGTTTCCATTGATATATTTTATATCCCCATTTCTATCAAGTGGCAACGTAAATTCTGCTCCTTTATATTTTTTATCATTCATAATTTTATGAAGATGAATACCTGTTCCCCACTTAATTTCTTCTCTGGTTCCACTTTTATGATTATCTATCCGAATTGTTTGATTTTTCAAAATACTTGCAAGTGTTTTCATATTATTCAATTGTTTTGGTTATTGCAAAGGAATGATAATTATTTTGCATTTGCAATTTCTTATTCGTCAATTAATTTAGAACGAAAATGCTTTTATTTAGATTTTTTAGTATTTTTGCACAAGTTCAATAATCAACAATACAAATATGTATCCAAATGATAATATCTTCAACATATATTACGATATAGGTAAACGTACTCCATTCTTAGTTAAACGGTGCGAATTAGGATTAGCGCGGTCATCAAGTGAAGAAAGGCGTATTAATCCCAATATGGATAGAACCTTTTTAGTTGAAATAGTAAAGCCTCATGGTAAATATGGTAAGGCTTATGGTAAATGTTTTGTAAATGGTAAACCTGACGACACTTATAGACAAGAATGTTATCCAAATATCAAAGATGAAGAAATCCCTTGTGCAGGGTGCGGTGAATGGGTTTTAATTGACGTCCCTGGTATATCACTTGATGAAATATTCCCTATTCATAAAACCGATGAAATACTTATGTTTGGTAAATATAAAGGTAAATCTTTTGGCGATATTTATCAGATAGATTATCAATATCTTTATTGGTTAGAGACTAAAGATAGGTTTTTTAGAATTGACTTTGAGGAACTTAAACGATTATATCCAAATGTCGAAAATAGAGAAGATACATCTATCTTAGACAGAAAAATTGATTTCGGAAAGTATAAAGGACAAAAATTCAAAGATATCAAAAATGATCTTTCTTATCTTGAATGGCTTATTTCAATAGATAAAATATCTATTGAGGATTTCAAACTATTAACTACGATATAACCAATAAATATGAAAAAAAATCTCTTCACTTTAGTAGTATTATTTGTGGCCATTAATATTATGGCACAGGAACATCTTTCATTCAAAGGTATACCTATTAAAGGAAGTATGGCAGAGTTCTGTCAAAAACTAAAAGCTAAAGGTTTTACTTCAATCAGCCGCCAAAATAATCTAACTTTGTTCTCAGGAGATTTTACCGGTCGTAAAGCAACGGTAGGCGTAACTGCCACGGATGATGGAAAAAATGTTTTTGCAGTAATTGTTTTATTTGACGCGAGCGGTGAATGGAAAAAACTTGTTAATACCTATGATTATTATAAGGATTTGTACACTCGCAAATATGGCAAACCAACAGTTTCAAAAGAGAATAATCCTGCTCATTTAGATTCAAATACAGCTCTAATGGCAGAAGTATATCAAGGAAGAGCTGTCTATAGTAGTGCATGGGAAGTAACAGGTGGAGATATACAGCTCTCAATTGAAAAGTCCTCTGGGGTATACGAAGGCATAGTAATAATTCGCTATCGTGACTCTCTAAATATGGAAACCAAAATTCAAAAAGACTTAGATGATATTTAATACAGTATGGAGTAAAAATGTACGAGCCTCAACTCTAATTTAGGTTAGATATGCGGCTTGTTCTATTACGCAAGTCTATTATTAGTAAGAAAAGAATCCTATCATAATTTTATAAGAAAGCCCCACAATATATTGATAGGCTTTTATGGATTTTATAACAACGACGTTTCTTATATATGTCATTTTTTTACCTAATTAATCTTAATATAGTCCACACTGTATGTCTTATGGTCATTCTTAGTATCACTGATATTTTCAGCATTATTATATAGAATATATTCATTCTGCATTAAAAAGGTCTATTTGTATGATAACAAAATTTGTGACGTTATATTTCCAGTTCATTGTCTAAACAAGCTTTCATTTCCTCGTCCGGAATCCATTCCACTGTAACGATACCTTTTACATGTCCGGTTCCGCCACATTTCGGACAGGGTATCTTTACCCGTTCATGGATAATTTCAGGATTCCAGAACCAGCCGTTACCGTGACAGTAACCACAGGCATACCCCGTATAGTAGCCTATGGTTTCTTTGCCGGTACCAAAGTTTGGGGAACTAAGTACTAATATGTCTTTCTTCTCACTCATGCTTCGATATAATAGGTTTGGACAATTATGTGGTTGCGGAAGATATGTATCACCGTCCTGCTTTCATCCTGCCGGAGTTCGGTTTCCACAAAGCTGCGGCGGATGTCGCCTTTTTCCATTAACGAACGGATTTCGGCATCGATGAATGATTTCAAATTACGGAAATCCTGCTCATTTCCTTTCAGTCCGGTGGTATCCAGCTGGCTGACCGCCAGCTGGAGTTTGAGAAGCCAAAGCGGCTTGTCATTGGGGATGCTTGATTTGTAAGTTATCTTTGCCATTATTCTTTCTTAATTTTGTTTTTAGTCTCATAAACAGCATGACTCTATCCCATAATATCAGATAGGCACTCCAATAATCTTGGAATCTAAAATAGTACCAGCTCATTTGTATATACCATACAGGCAAATACACAAAAAACAATACAAGCCACAACGGAATAAATAACCAACGAAGTATTAGTCTTATTTTATTCATGATTTTCCTGCTTTAAAAAATTATGTTATTACATCTGTTAATTTGCGACTTCACTTCTTTCCCATACCATGAGCACCAATAGTAGGGCTGAAATAAATTCGGGGAATGTGTACAATATTTACACTTTCCACATAGATGGATTTTGCTCATTACTAAACTGATTTGGGCCATACGATAGTTTAGGCCTGCCGCATGGTAGAATATTAATCAACTATAAATTCGATTATGTTAGGAATTGCTTGAATCCCCTCCATTACCTCTACACTTGTAGGGGTGACAATTGCAGTTACATGAGGATGATAGTTTTCGCAAAGATACTTTATCAATGGCTTTGCCACCTCTTTCAGTTCTTCTAATTTCCTTTTGTTTTCTTGAATATCAGTTTCCATATTTCGTATTTATGGGTTTTACAAAGCCGCCCAAGGCTTATATGCTTATTTTATGGCTGATACAATGTCAAACATGTGTTTTAAGCATCATATTGGCAGTCATTGGGATGTTGGTATATTTTTTGTTCATATATTTATGCGATATTGCAATAAACTTTAAATCAAATTTTACAATGAAAAATTATCGTATTACATTCAGTCACAATGGTAACCAGTATTCCCTCACAAAATCTATAAGCTCTTTATCTGGGTATAATTTTGAAGTTGCTTATAGAACTGAGATCAGAAACTTTATGAATAATCATAATTTAGAAGGAATTTATACGGTTATTAGTGTTGTAGAAATTTAAAATGAGTGGAGGAGGTTGTAAATAACTTCCTCCATCTTTTATTCATTCCTTTATTATTTCCAGCCATTCAGCCGATAGACCTCCCGCCGGGCTTCCTCTTTCGTGAGGAATTCCCCGATTTTGGTCCCGATGGAACCTGTAGCGTCGCGCCGGATACGGTACACCACCCACTTCCTGCCATGCGGCCGGTATTCGTAATATTCCTCAGGCAGATTGCTGCGCATCATTCTCTTTTTCTTTTTTGGGCTCCACATAGAACGTCTCTTCCTGTACAACCTGTACGCCGATCTTCGGGAAGTATTCAGCTACTTCCGGGTTATCCCGGTCAGCCAAAAGCTTATCTTTTGCCAGCTCGTCCGTTGTTCGGATATATTGCGGCAACAATTCCTTGCAGATGTTGGTTACGGCCGCCCAGGTAAAACCTTTCAGGTTCTTCAGTTTCGGTGTACCGGTACGGAAGCCGAATACGCCATGAGCACTCTCAAGGCTCTTCCGCTTGGAGAATAGTTCTTCCTTGTTTTCTACGGCGTACGCCTGCATGATGTCAAAGTTCTTTTCCTTCGTGGCAGACAGTTCTGCTAACTGATCCGCATATTTCTCGCGTATCCGCGTCATCTCAATATCCATTTTTGAAGTAAGATTCTGTACTTTGGCGTCGGCCGCTGCAAAGTCTGCAAACGCCTGTTCCGCCTGTTCGCGGGTGATACCGCTGACTACTGTTTTCTTTGTTCTTGCCATAATAAATGTTTTTTATAGGGTTGTTAATAATGTAATTTTTTTCTTCGGTCCCGGTTCTGCTTGCGCCAGCGCTCCTTGGCGGCTGCCGTCTTGGCCGGAGTACTGTTTCCGTCCTGTTCCAGATGGGCGAGGCGTATCTGCTCGGCCCTGTACTCGTCAAGCAACCGGTCGAATTCGGCCACCGGAAGGGGAACGGGACTTCCGAGCAGTTTTTCTTCCAGGATATTGATGCGTTCGCGGCATTCGGAAAGCCGGTTCTCCAATTCCCGGTAACGTTCGGTGGTGTTGTAGGCGGCAGGCATGGTTATAATGTATCGCGAAGTTTTCTGATTTTCTTATCCAGCTCCCGGCGGCTGTAATAAGTGAACTTTCCTTTCTTATAACTGTGTACCAGTCCGCGGGAGGCATAGCCCTTGATTGTATTCTTGCCGCATGAGAGGTAACGGCAGGCCTCGTTCTGTTTCATCATGTCATCCATATCGGCATCCTCGGGCAATGGAAGAGGCGTACAATCACCGGGAGCAGCTTTACGGCGTAAACCTGTCCAATGTTCAAGGCGTTCGATGCGGGCCAATAAACGGTTGAACTCTTTGCGTGAGAGCATTATCGTATCACTCTCTTCGTCTACTACACCCAATGTTCCGGTGGCGGCAAAGTCCGCCGCTGTCATACTTTGTACATCCGGTATCAGTTCTTCCAGACCGATATGTCCGGCTGAAAACCGGGCGGCATCGCGGGCGGCGAAGAACATCTCTTCGTCACGATTCTCTTCTGCAACTTCCATAACGTATTTCTGGAATACCTGTTGTTCGGTCATGCCGCCCTGCAATACCTCGGCCTGTACAAGACTGAGCCGGTCGGCTTTACGAGTCAATATCGCCATAGCCTGGTTGATTTCATTCTTCGTTCTCATATTGTTTCATTTTTCTGTTTCTTTTCCTCACGCCGCATCCAAGCTTCCAGCTGCTTCTTGGTATCCTGTAACTCCCACAGTTTCATGGCGGTAACATCCTTGCGTGCCTTGCTGTATTTCCTCGACCACATGTTGAGCTTCGCAACGTTCATCCGGTATTCGTCTTCACTGTCACTGGTGAAGCCCTGGTTCAGCTGGGGAATCAGGAACGACAGGCGGTAGATATCGCGGAACACGCTTTTCGCTTCCGCCAGTTGTATTGCTCTTACCTTTTCATCCGGCGGGTTCAACCTTTCCAGCAGTTGCCGCGCTTCGTGCATCGTCAGTTCCCGGCTGCTTGCCGTACGTCCGGAAGTGAATTCATAGATGCATCCATGCCTGGCATCGTCATCCATACCGATGCGGTGGAAAGTGGCGTGCAGGGCTTTGAGCTGCTGGACACTGATCGGTTTGTCTTTATTCGTTCTCATCATTCAAAATCGGTTTTTCTCCGAAATAAATTTCCGCTTCTTCCGGCCATATATCATAGTATCCTTTCGGGCCTATGAAACGGCCATGGGAAAAAGCACGTTTGCCTTCTACATAGATTTTCAGTGAGGCGTTGTACAAAACCTTTTTGGCTGTACGCCCGTCCGGATTCTGACCGCTGGCATGGCTGATGAAGATTAGCAGCTTGTTTCTGTGCTGTTCTTTGAATTTAAGGAACTGAGGGAAGCTCATGTACGTATATTGGAAACTGTCTATTACAACAAAGTCCGGTGATTTCTGGCGTTTCAGGCGCAGACTGAGCTCGTCCATTGATTCACAGACCAGCAGAAAACGGCGGTTGGTCTCCAGCATGTTACTGCGTCGTACGGTATTCTGCATGGTCAGGCTGATGCCTTCCTCCAGACTGTTGTAAACTACACGACCATATTTGCACAATTCCTTGCAAAGCTTCATTACAAAAGAGGTTTTCCCGCTGCCTGACTTTCCCCAGACTATCCATACCCCGCAGCTTTCAGGAGTACCGAAAGCGTCGTACCATTCACTTTCGAATGGGAGCGTATCAAATTTCATGGACAGCAGTTCACGTACCCCTTTGGCATTACGGGCAAAGGTCCTGGCATCATTCACCGCTTCACTCATTGTTCCGTACCTCCTTTCATCCGTCTGGCTTCCAATATGCGCTTGCAGGCATGTACGACCCGTTTCACCCGGCGAAGGTCATATTCCCCCTGTTGTGCCTCACGCAGTACACGCTTTATTTCGGTCGGCTCTGTCAGCCCGTTGGCCCGGCAGATGGCATATACATCCTGTTCCGTTGCGGCACTCACATCAAAGAACTTGCGGCCGATACGGCTGTTTATCTCCTTGTAACCTTTCTTGTTATAGCGCAGGCCATTTTCCACCCGGCGCTTGATGTAGTCGGTGGAAAGAAAGATGATCCCCGCTTTATTCTCCAGGCGGTTGTATATGCTGATGAAGTAGGAAAATACACTGTCCGTCAGTTTGTCTCCTTCGTCAAAAATGATAAGCGGATTTTGAAGAAAGGCTATCATGGAAATGGCATATTCCAGAATGTCACGCAGGTTGGTCCCGTCCACCGGAGCGCCGACCTGTTTGGCGATTTCCCGAACGAAATCGCTCTTTTTCATATCTTCAGAGCAAAGGATATAGAACACATTGCGGTGTGTGCGGCGGTACTCGATGGCGGCGGTCGTCTTGCCGCAGCCTGCATCGCCCACTACCCAGGTGGTATTCTTGTAGGCCTGTGCGTCTGACATCGCGAAAGTGATCCGCTGGAAGGCATTGCTTTCAGTCAATGTCCAACGGTCCATACTGAAACCGATCTGTGCGGCTATACGGCTGAACATGTCATCACTGATACTGGTGTACTTCTGATTGCAGATTTGTGATACGGTTGCGGCACTGACACCGTTCAGGCTTTCGCTGGCACGATTCTGGCTGGGATAGTTGCCGCAATATTCCAACAGTGCGTCACGTATGGCGTCTTTGTCTTGTTTACTGAGTTCTTTCATTTTTGAATGGTATTTAATTGATTATTGAATACTGGTTAATTATCGCTGAGGAACGACAGGTACATTTCAGCTTCAGTCATGCCGGAAACCTGCTTGGTGTATTCACCCGGAGAGGCGATGCCCGCAGGTTCTTCTTCCGGTTCGGCTTCATAAGTTCCCGGTCCGACACCTTCAGGATAGGCAACCGGAGCTTTCAGCTCCTCGTTGGCGTACTGTTCACGCTGCCGCTCCATGCTCTTCTGTGATTCACCCACCGGAAGGGGCATCACAAGCTTGGTGTAGGCTTCTCCCATGCTCTCCTCAAGCAACAGTTCCTCACAGGCGATATAGTGCCCGGCAAGAGCACGCTTTTGGGCGCGTATCTGGGCGTAGAGCCGTTCGCTCTCCTCCGTACTGCGTTCTGCGGTAGCACGATGGAAGACGACTTTCGGGGTGGCGGTAGCGGCATACTTCAGCCTGTCGCCCGCACAGACTTCCCAAAGTTCTACGGAGGTCATGTCCATGGGATCGTACTTGTAGCGGAAACTGACACCCACATTCTGCATGTGGAAACCCATATCTACCTGTCCGGATTCATCATAGACCATGTAACGGTACTCCTTGTTGTTACGACTGAATACGAATCCCTGCTTGCCGTACTTCACGCTGTCCTTGCTGAGGAGCTTGAAGAGTTCCTGCACCTCGTATTCGTCCAGCTGTTCGGCTTTCGGGCTGTTGAGGGTCGTGTACATTTCCATACGGGTCATTCCTGTCTCACTGGTGGGATGCGGCATACTGTTCCATTCATGACGGCATTTCAGATATTGCTCTTTCATCTCTTCCAAAGTAGGGAGTTGCGAGATGTTTTTCATTATCAGGTCGATATTGACATGACTGCTCTCTTTGGTGGCGGTCACGTTTTGGCCGGTATAGTTGTAGAGCTTGTGCATCACCTGCTGCTGGAAACGTCCGAAAGCGCTTTCGATGGTTTTACTCTGGCCGTTGTGAGGCATGGTGGTTTTGTGCAGGTGGCATATCTTCTTGAAAAAGGCCTGTGCTTCCGGCTTTTTGTGCCCGCCCTGGTTATCGGTGACTATCTCATAAGGTTTGACCTTCCACGTTTCCAGCGCCATACGGTAGGCCTCATATTGTGTGAGGAAGTTCTCCGCACCAAAGGAGTAGCCCAGGAACATTTCCGAACAGGCGTCCATCACCTCGTACACATCGATGGTACGTGCCACCATACGTTTGTTCTTTTTGTCGTAGTCCTTGTAATAGAGATTCAGTTTAGTACCGTCACCGTACCATAATGTATTGGGCATTTGCGGAAGTTTTGTGTCAAACTGCGGCATAAACTCGTTCTTGAAGGCGATTTCACCATGTACCACACCATACCACCACAGTTTGATATTGGTCTTGTAAAGGTAGTTGATGACCGTCTGGGGGGATTCTACCGGTTTCAGCCTGTCTTCCTCACGGGTGACACGCGCATTTCGTTCCGCCACGATCCGGTTGAACTCGTCGAATATCTGCATGTCGGCATATACCGGAAATTTGCTCCGTTTCAGCCGCAGTAGGATACGTCCCTCACGAGGGCCGATCTTGCGGGCGCTCTGGTTGCCGGTAGTACCGCTTACCAGCGCCACATAGCCCCGCTTCTTGTAGTCCCTGAACTTTTCCATCAGGCGGGACTCGCTTTTCGGTAGCGTATGGTTGAAAGACCTGCGGAGCTCTTCACATAAGGAAATGACGGTATTGCGTACAAGGCTTTTGTGCGTATAGCCGTATTCGCTGTGCTTGTTCTGCAGTCCCGTTTCCTGTACTATCATGGCATTCATCACTTTGGCGTTGAGCACATATTCCTTCTGACGATCTATGGAAATCTTGGGAGTATAGGTCTTGTAGAATTCCACAGCCTTGTCATCACTTTTCAGGCGGATATTCATAGGGTTGGTTTGTACTTTTTTGAGTTGTTTTCGGAGATGTTCTTTAGCTTCGGGATTCTTGGTATCGTAAGCCACACGAATGGGTGGATACATAGTATCATAATAGATTAATGCTTCCCGATTCCTTGCGCCTCGACGAGCTACCGTCAGTTTACCCTGATTGACATATTTGTCATAAGCAGATTTACTGATGATGCCACTTTCTACAAGTTCTCTATAGCTGACACATATATTCTTACCGTACATTTCCATAATCAGAAACTTTTCTCTTTTATTTGTGCAAGCCCCGGCATCGAACCGGGGAGCCGGCTACTTCCGCATGATAAGGGAAACTCCGGACTTGCTGAACAAACAGTTCCTAAACAGTTGCGGTATCCGTCTTATCCGGCATATAAAGCGATATCGCCACAATAACCGATAACGCGATAATTACAAACGCATTGCGGCTGTCCGCATCTGTTGCGTCCACATTTGTTCCCAACCACAGACCGTAGGACATGCCTACAGCTACGGCAATCTTTTGAATTGTTCTCCAGGTTTTCATAATTATAAAGTTATCGAATCGTCTGTTATTACTGCTTTCACATTTCCATGAGAGTCCAACACTTTCACCGTACGTTTGGCAGAGTCTGTCACATCAATAATCTCTACCAACTTACCACCATTAATTAGAGCAGTTTCCCTAATTTTTGCAGCCTGCACGCTGTTACGTTTAAAATCAAGCGCATAACACACACTGCGATGTGTCACATTGAACATCCGGGCAAGTTTCTCTTTGCCTGAAGCACTCAGTTCAATCTTCTTTCTGATTTTATTCTCCATATCTAAATTCTGATTAAAATAATTCTTATCTTTGGGGCTGTTCTGCTTGAACACGGTGCAAATCTAAGTGATAATTTTCAACCGCGCAAATAAATGCGTGATAATTTTCATCTGTATGGGTAATATTTTATCAAGAATTCAAGAAATAGCTGTAAAAGAGGGGATAACTATCACTGCTATGGAACGTAGTATTGGTGCCAGTAAAGGCGTGTTATCAAGAGCTATAGCCAATGGTACCGACATTCAATCTAAATGGTTACAAAACATAGTTGAAAATTATCCCTTGTATTCTGCAGATTGGCTTATCACAGGACGTGGCTCTATGCTCCGTCACGAGCCAACATCCACTAATTCCGCTCCTACAGTGTCGTTGTCTATCAATAATGATTTTGTTTCAATCCCACTGGTGGACATCTCTGTTGCAGCAGGCTGCTGTGGCTACGATAACCCCGATTATTTGGAAGTAGTAGATACCATAAAAATGCCTTCATCCATGGTGCACAATAGCGAAAAGTATTTTTGCGTTCGCATCAAAGGAGAAAGTATGTCTCCTACATTATTGGATAGTTCCTACGTTATCGTGAGATTGCTTGACCGTTCTGAATGGCAGGACATGCCTGACCAGCACATTTATGTTATCAGTGATACTGATGGGCGTTCATATATCAAACGCATCAAAAACAGATTTCGCCAACATGGGTTCCTCGTTTGCATGTCAGATAATGTAGATAAAATCAATTACCCTAATTTTAATTTGGAAGCTCAGGAGATAAACACCATACTCCATGCGGAATGGTACTTCTGTGCTAAAATGCCGAATCTGAATGAAACATATTACGATAAGGTTAATCAGTTGGAAGATGATATGGATGTAATGAAAGGACAAATGGTACAGATACAGCAATTGTTGCGTGCCATCAATGTAAAGTAGTATTTGCGGAGACTTTTAAATAATAATTAATAACTGTTTAAATGACAATAATATGAGTACACTAATAGAAATTGTAAATTCTAAGTATGGGGATTATAAAGGTAATGTATCAATTGATTTCCAAGACCAATTCTTTACCCGGTTGAAATCATTAGATTTACCTAAAGGAGTAATAGTAGGTACTGGATTTGAATTCGGAGAAATCAAAGGTGAATGTTCTTTAGATACCGTAAGTTTCTATGTTCTAATCGCAAGTCCGGAATATGGAAGTACAATGCAAGATGTTATAGACAGTATTCCCGATAAAGGAATAAAAGTCCAAAAAGTAAAGCAAGCAATACCCGTCAGCGAATTGGGTAAATTCATTAAGAGATTTAACTGCTGTGGTATTTATAAAGATATTAAAGGAATTAGCCAATTAGATTTTGATATTCAGCAATAAAAAAAGAGAGGATTATCTCTCTTTTTTTATTGCTGGATTAAACCGACCTTCCAAGACATCATTCTTTAGACAAAGAAGTAGATTAATTATCTCATCTACCTCTTTGGAGGAAGGAGCCGATTTACAAATGTCAGAAATATAGCCTGATAGACGCTCACATGTACCTTTTGGACCAATTTGAACAACCAGTTTTTCAATGGAATTGCTTCCCGTTTTGTAATGTCCCATAATAATTCATTTAATAGCTCCCGGCGCAATCACCGGGAGCGTTTCCATCAACAATCAATTACCTTAAAATCTCCGTACGTTTAATTCCCCCAGACGGAGTGCTGAATAGTGGGAACGTTCGTCTCTACCTTCAAAAATCATTGTGGCAGCAACAAGACTCGAACTTGTGACAAAAGAGCTGCACACATGTATCATCACGTATGCATATCTGCGCTCTACCAACTGAGCTATACTGCCAATTATTTGTGACGCGCACACGTTTATGACGCTAAAATAGCATTTATTTCATAAATACCTACTAAAAATCAATCACTTATAAAAGATGTATAACTGTATCACTTACCAAAATAACTATACTATCCCCCTATAAATGTTTATTTAAACGTCTAAAAACACTTACTAAAGAGAAACATCGCATATAAAACATATTTCTTTTATAGTTAAAATCGTAAGTCCATTTGTTTGTCAAGTAAACTATATAGACAAAATCGTAAGTCCTTTCCGTAAGTCCATTGGTAAGTCCATTTCACTATTTAACATTTCGACACTCTATCATTTCCTCTTATTATTGTTACTGCTTACCCTAATTTTATTGAATAGATAGTCACTCTTTCTAAACACTTTAAACAGTATATTTTTCTACTTAAATAGTTCTATATAATAATTATTTAGAATATCTTTGTAGAAAGAAACATCTAAATAATGAATTTATGACTAAGGTAATTCACGTACATCTCATTTTCGAGAAGAAGGACTATTATTTCGGCAGCATCAGCGCCATCTACACCGTCCTAAATGACGCTCAAATAGGTATCAAAAAGAACTCTTTACTTCATGCTGGTCTCACTGATGGTGGCGTTAAAATAACCCGTAGAGCCATTATCAAGCAGTCTCACCTTATTCGTAGTACCCAAGAGTAACCTTCACCTCAAAGTATACAGAAAAGGGCTAATTTGCGCCTCAAAAAGCATCAATTCAGCCCTCATTTTATCTCAATGTAACATTTGACTGTTTAAATCATTTTTGTTTCCAGTTCAAATGTAACACTCATGTCCCATAATGTAACAATTCGATTTGATTTCTCGGATACGTCCAAATATGCATCAATCCCTTTGTACATCGGCGTTTCAGCTACATTCACAACTATCTTCATTTACATACAAAGTGAATTGTCCCCCTTACTTACGACAGGCTTCAAAGAATGTTTTGTTTAACATGATAACTCTTATGGCTATATTTCCATTCGGTTTGATTTTTGCAATATGAACAATGACGTGCAACTTGCCTTTACCTGCTTTTTGTTTGTTGAAAGAGTTTTTGACTTTATCCGGTCTGATCCACAGTGTGTCTTCCGGCTTGACGCTTATATTAGGACCTGTAACTTCTACATACGTATCGGGGACGATTACATATAAATCGGCGTCTCCTTTCGTTAAACCATAGTCTGATGCACTCCCCGATAGAAAATCTTCGCTTCCGGCTCCGAGGCCTACTTCCAGCGTTTTAAAGCCTGTTTTGCTTTCTATCAGTTCTTTCACGAATATCTCTTTCTTGCTGGATATTTCCCAGTATTCTTTATAGGCTTCTTTCCAATAGTTCTTATCCATAATATATAAATTAAAAGCGCATATTTGTTGTTGTCGGAAATATTAATGCGGGTACCTCTAATCAATGTCTTACAAATGTAGGATATTTTTTTGTCGGAAAGTAATTTGAGAGATAAATTTATGGGGATGAATGCTCATTAATCAATACTGAAATTTTCTGATTTGAAGTTACTGTAATATCTTCCGGAAGTGGCGGTAAATTTGAGGACACAGTAATCCGGGTCGGTAACTCCCTCTTTATAATACATGGTATCACCCTCTTGCCATATCATTTCTTTACTGGCGTTATCGGTCAGAATTTCCATTGTGCCGCGTAGCATGACACCTCTGAAGAAGCGATTATCGCAGAAATAAATACAGGCATGATTATCCTTTCGGAATTGTGCTACACGCATAGAAGAAGTATTAGTCGTAAGATAAATGCTTCTTATTCCTTCTCTTTTTCTGGGTTGTAACATGGCTTTGATATTGGGAAATCCTTCCGCATCAATTGAACCTATAAAAGCTGTTTTCTGCTTGTCAATCATGCCACCTACTGTTTTTTCTACATCTTTCATAATTAATTTTATTTTAAGGGGTTATGTTGGGGCAAAGGTAAGTGTGATATGGGAAACAGTTGCAATAAAAATGAAGGAGAAAATGATACTTTTCAAGGTTTATGATTTTTCCGGTATGAGAGTGCCGTTTCGCCTGTATATTGACGAAAAGTACGTGTAAAATAGGAAACTGTTGAGAAGTGTAGCTCAAATGCTATTTCCGATATGGATAGTTCTGTGTAACTGAGCAGTTTTTTGGCTTCATCCATAATTTTGTTTTGAATATATTGTTTAGCGCTGACATTCAGAGCGGAAGTGACAATCTCATTCAGATAATTAGGAGTGATACAAAGTTTATCCGCATAAAACTTGACGGAATGTTCTTCTTTCAGATTCTTACTGACCAGTCGTATGAATTTGTTGATGTGCATGTTGCTTGCTTCCTTAAGCCTGTTTTTCGGAGATTCCATATTCAGATAAGCTCGATGAAGTAACATGAGCGTTTCATAGAGTAATGCTCTCAGTACATGTATATCATTCTGTTTGTATGCGTCAATTTCCTTTTTTATTTCTCGTAAAAGTTGAAGTATCCGGGGACATAGTTCATTGGAAAGATGCAGTTTGGCAGCAGTCTTTTCGGGATGGAAAAAAGGAAGATGCTGTACGAACAGAGAGTCTTTAAAAAGAGATGACAGGAAGTTATCTTCAAAAATCAAGGCATAGCCATTGGTTATATGTGTGGTATCCCAGCTTCGGATTTCTCCGGGCTGGGAAAATAGTACGTCACCCGGTATGGCTTGATAGGTTTGATTATCAATAGAAAAAAATCCTTCTCCTTCTGTGATGAACGTAATGTCGTAATAGGTCAATTTGTGCGTGATTCCTTTGTTCAAGTATTTTTTGACATATTTCAGATTGACGATATCAATCAGAAGCTCACTTCCGTATTTTGTTTTATGAAAAGTATAACGGGGAATATCCATATCGGAAGACTTATGTTGTAAGATTTTGAGCGCAAAGATACGGTATTATTTATTATGCAGTTCTTTTTATTGCTTATCTTTACAGCCGCATTTATTGATTGATACAGATTGTCTGAGATTATTATATTATGAAACAGAAACGAATACCGTTGGTAGGAGAACAATATCTTGTTCCTTTTATATTGATAACTTCTCTCTTTTTCCTGTGGGGATTTGCACATGCCATTCTGGACGTGCTGAATAAGCATTTTCAGGAGTTGCTGGATATTACAAAGGCACATTCGGCTTTTATTCAAGCGATGATGTATATGGGTTATTTCGTAATGGCTATTCCTGCGGGATTGTTTATAAGCCGTTTCGGATATCGCAGGGGAGTAGTCTTCGGATTACTGCTATATGGTATCGGGTCGTTGCTGTTTATTCCCGGACAATATTATCTTTCGTTCAATATGTTTCTGTTTGCCCTTTTTGTCATCGGTTGCGGACTGACATTTCTTGAAACGGCCGCCAACCCTTATGCTACGGAATTGGGGGCAAAAGAAACGGCTGCCAGTCGTTTGAACTTTGCTCAGTCGTTCAATGGATTGGGATGTATTTGCGCCCCTGTACTGGCAGGATTGCTTTTGTTTTCGGAAGACGGGAGCGGCAGTGCGGGCAATGTGGCGCTACCTTATGTCGGTATGGGGATAGTGGTGTTGCTGGTGGCGCTGGTTTTCTCGAAAATTAAGCTGCCCGAAATAGAGCATGGTGTAGAGGTGGATGAGGCCGGGCACAAAATAGGGTTATGGTCGCATAAACTCTTTATCTTTGGCTTATTGGCTCTGTTTGCTTATGAGATAGGTGAAATTTCCATTAATAGCTTTTTTATCAATTATGTAGTGGAACAAGGATGGATGAATGCCCGTGAAGCTTCATTGGTACTCTCATTCGGCGGACTGGGCTTATTTATGCTGGGACGTTTTGCGGGCAGTTGGATTATGGGGCGTGTACGTGCGGAGAAAATGTTGCTGGTCTGCGCTACGGGAACGGTGGTGACTACTTTGGTGGTATTGCTTGATGTCGGTATGGTGTCATTGATAGCGTTGCTCTGCGGATATGCCTTCGAGGCTATTATGTTCCCCACGATTTTTGCCCTTTCTCTGAGAGGGCTGGGTAACCATACCAAGCGCGCTTCTTCTTTCCTGATGATGTCTCCGGTAGGCGGGGTAGTGGGGCCTTTGTTAATGGGACTTGTAGCAGATTACACAACAATGGTAATGGCATTTACCGTACCTTTGGCGGCTTATTGCGTAGTATGGTGCTATGCGCGCAAGATGTTGTCCGTGGCAGGAAAGGTACGATAAAGAGCTTGTCAATATAAGATATATCCGGCTACTCCTGCAAGTATTATCAGCAGGATAGGATGCATATTCCACTTCCAGGTTACTCCGAAAGCGGCCGCGAAGATTAGGATGCTCTTGTAATCTATGAAATTTTCCTTGTTCATCAGTAACAAGGCGGCAGCGGCAATCAGTGAGACAGACATAGGTAACAGTCCCGACATGGCTGCTTTGATGTATTTGTTATCCCTGCATTTTACGAAGAAATAAGAGATGAGCAGTACCAGTATGAACGAGGGCAGACAGACTGCCACCGTAGCTGCGATAGCTCCCCATATGCTTTGAGTAACGGTATAGCCTACATAAGTGGCGCTGTTGATGCCGATAGGTCCCGGAGTCATTTGTGAGATGGCCACAACATCGGTAAATTGCTGGAGCGTGAGCCAGTGATAATGGTCTACTACTTCATATTGAATTAAGGAAAGCATGGCATAGCCGCCACCGAATCCGAACATCCCGATTTTTAGATATACTAAAATTAATTGCCAGTAAATCATGCTTGTAGTTTTGTCAGTTTATCTTTTAACCATAATGTGTAAATCAGTCCGCCTGCAATTCCTGCCAGTACGATATATACAGGTGACAGACCGCATTGCCAAATAAGCAATGTGGCGATGGCGGGAAGTACCAGTTGCCGGTATTTCAGTTTCAAGGCGCGTGCGGCGGAAATACAGGGAAATACGATTAAAGCGACCACCGCCGGGCGGATGCCATTGAAGATGCGTATCATAGTCTGATTATCCTGAAAGTGCGCAAAGAACATGGCTATCAGCATCATAATGACGAAAGACGGAAGTATGGTAGCCAGGGCGCATACCAGACTGCCTTTTACCTTATGCAGTTTGTAGCCTACAAAGATGGATATGTTTACCGCAAATACTCCCGGTAGCGATTGGGTTAGCGCGAACATCTCCATGAAATCATCTTTAGTCATCCATTTTTTATTTACAATTTCCCGTTCAATAAGGGGTATCATGGCATAGCCGCCACCAATGGTAAACATACCGATTTTGGCAAATGTAAGGAATAGAATCAGGTACTTCATTTTCTTTCTTGTATCTATACTAAAAGAGTTGCAATATAGGGAAAAAATCCCGTTATTGCAACTCTTTCATGTCTTATGTAAAGATGGAATTACTTCATCTTATTAAGGTTCTCCTGTGCTTTGTCCGGTTCTATAGTCAAGGCTTTGGTGAACCATTCCTTTGCTATCTCGGTATCTCCCGACAGCCATGCCAATACGCCCAGGTTATTCCATGCACGGGGATCGTCTTTTACTCTTTCCATGTATTGTTCCGCACGGTCAAAGTCACCATAAACGATGTTGGCGGAAGCTGCGTTGATATTGGCTACAATATCTGCCGGATAGTTGGTAGCGGCTATTTCGTAGACTTCTTTATATTCTTTTGTTCCCGGTTGGAAATTTTTGGCTACGCCGTACATTTCCTGCAAGTTCAGCATTTTGGGATTGGTATAAATCAACGTTGCGGCTTCGGAGTTACGTACTTCGCGTATTTCGTAATCGATAGCGATGGACAGACGACGCAGACGAGGATAATATTCATTCATCATGGCACGGTAAGAAGCGGCGCCCAGTCCCGATTTCAGTCTGGCCTCACGCACGTCGGGGTTGGTATATTTATTGATGATTTCCAATGCTTTTTCTGCATATACGGGCTTGTCTTCTTCGAGCATCTTAACAAGGCTCTCCCAATCTTCACCGGCAGAGGTCACGTTCAGTATGCTGTCCGGGAAGTGATAGCTTCCTCTCAGGTAAAGAGCAAAAGAGTCGGCGCGTTTTGTTGCCACACGGTCGTTGGTCTTGGCAGAGCCGTCGGGTGAAGCGTATCCGCATACGTTGATGGCTTTGAAAGTTACCAAATCGCCTTCGGTCAGCGGATTCAGCGTTTCTTTCAGCTTTTGGAGCTCGGCGGAGTTGTTTTTGAAGTCGGCTTTGAATTCCGTACCACCTACTGCATATTCTATATACAGGGTATTTTGTTCCGAACGCACTTTCAGAGGTTCTTCCGTCGGAGTAAGGTAGGATACCATGCTCATGCAAGGCTCGCAGATGGAACCTTTTTGTGGCAACGGTTCTTCTTCCACTACAACCACCGGCTCTATTACCTGAATCTCGGGTAAATCCAGCAGACAACCGTATTTCTTTCTTCCTTCCTGCAATATCCACATATCCGCTTGGCTCATCCATTCTTCGTAGGGAATGCGTACGGTATAGTCCACCAGGTTCCGGCGGTCGGCAGACTTACCTTTGATGACGGTATAAGGCGCGTTGTAATATCCTTTCTTGGCAAGCTTACGGTCTTTGTGACGCATCTTGAACTTGCTCTTTCCGGTCACAACAACGGGCGGCAAGGTCTTGTAGTTCTTTCCGGCAAACAATACCGGAGTAAAAGCGTAAGATTGGGTACTGTTCACTTTTACAGCTTCCATATTAAACTTAAAGTCCAATGTCAGCGTATCGTTTTCCAAGGTCAATGCCGGTTTGGTGACTTTTACTTCACCTGCCATCGCGGCCAATGGCAGCATGGCAAACAGCAGGCAATATATTTTTTTCATATTCTTCTTGTTTTAGTTGATGAATTTAGAGTGATTGGGTTTCTACCGTTTTGTATTTACGCTTGTACTTCGGTCCGAAAGTGAAGTTGATACCCAGATTTACGTTGACGGCAGCACGGCTGATAGGAGCGTAGTAGGCCGGTTCGTATTTACACATGGGAACATCTGCGCCGATGAAGAAGTTGAAACCGCGCGGGTGGAAATTCAACATGATGCCGGCGTCGGAACCGAAATTAGACAGAGCGTAGTTTACCGATGCTTCAAACCAAGAAAGGGGAGCGACATTGGCAGAAACGCGTGCTTCTGTCCACGAGTGCTTACCTTGCATGCGGGTGGTGGAGAGGAAACCGAAGTTCAGACGGTCGTAAGCGGGCAGAGTGTATTGAGCGCCCAGGTGCAAGGTAGCCGCAAGGGCGGTGGTACGCTTCATTCCTTCGCCCACTTTATCGAACTTTGCCAAGTCCGCCAGGTCGTCTACCAGTTCGTCTACTTGGGTATCCAGTTTTTTGTTATTGTTGCTTCCATCGTCTTTTACGGAGATTTCGCTAAAGCCGTCGAACGTAAAGTCTTTGCTCATTGTGCCTTTGGTGGTATTCTTCCATGATATGAAACCGAGGTCAAGCAAGGAAGCGGAGAATGTCCATTCATCGTTCAACTTGTAAGTCGCTCCCAAATCGATAGCCATACCGAAGCCTGTGGGACCGAGGTTGTCTGTATCGAAATCCAAATCATCGTAAGAAATCTGTCCGTCGGTACCTTCTTTCAAAGTTTGTGTTCTGTCTCCGTTGGCATCCAAGATATAGTCGTCTTCCTGATAGTTGCCGGTTTCGCCTTTAGTGGGTACAATAAGACCTTTGGCAGACATATATAGTTCGGCATTCTTCGGAGTGATGGTCCATTTGTCCTGAGAGGCAAGGATGTTCAGCTCGTCGATGTGCATGGTTGCTTTCGCCAATCCCACGAGTGCCTTTACTTTGGCGCCTACTGTCAGGCGTTCGTTGATTTCGCGTGCGTGGCCGAAAGCGATTTCCGCATAGTTGGTAGATACGATATTCAGGTTCTTCACATTGTAGCTGCTTCCTGTTTCGCTGGCTACTCCGTTTTTCATGAACTTAAAGAGTTCATCGGGCATGAAGAAGTTAGTGTTTGACTTAACGGAAATACCGAGCGTATTGAAACCGCCCCAGGCATGAAAACCTAAGGAAAGGATTGATTCGTCTACATTGACGCCTACTTTCAGTCTTTTGGGCAGCCCTTTCAGGAATTCGGCGCTGCTGACTTCTTCGTTCATAAATGTAGTGAGGTCACCGTTGGCTTTCTTGAAGATAAAGTCACCTACACCACCTGTGGATTGCGCTCCGATGGTAAGATTTCCCAAGCCGGGAAGGCTGACATAGCCACGTTCGCCCATGAAGGCGGGATTTAGTTCGTGACGGTAGGTGCTTCCTTCCAGAAAATAGGTTGAACGGCTGTTCTGTGTCTGTGCCATTGCGTCACTGATTGCAAGTGTCGCTACTGCTCCGGACAGTATAATCGCTAAAACATTTGTTTTCATTCGTTTCGTTATATATGATTGTTGAATCTTTTGTTTGTATCGCATGAAATATATTTCTATTAGTTCAAATCAACTTTGATACCGTTAGGTATTTTGAGTTTCATGTCTGTAAGCTGTAACCATTGTGTACTTAATAACTGAACGTCGGTTGCTTGTCCCGGTACGGCTGTAACTTTCAGCTTCAGACCGTCCAACTTACTGATAGCGCCTTCTGCGGTTTCGTTCAGGTTGATATTGAGCGTACTTGAAACTTCGGCTTTACCGTCTTTGCTTTCCGTGATGGTTCCTTCTACGGTCACGTCAATGTCTTTTATTACGTTTCCATTGGCATCCAGTGCGCTTACATTTTCGTTTTTGATTTCCATTGCCAAAGGAATGGTGTTGACAGCGTTGATAGAGAGAATGGCTTTCTTGATGTCTACATCTTCAAGGTCGAGGTCGAAATTGTCGATGGTTTCATCATATACGATCTTCAGGTTGCTGCCGAAGTTGAGGGGAACATCAATATCATAACTGCTATTTAAAATGTATTTTTGTCCTAATTCCACATTGTAATAATCGTCAGATTTTACAGTCGGTTCCAAATCCACTGTTATGTAGTCGGGTATGGTTTCGATTATGTCATTCAAATTGGGTACAACAACATTGGTAGCTCCCTCAATTGCGGTTGCAACACGTGTTAAAGAAATTGTTTGTTGGTTATCTCCACTGGGTTTTAAAATTATAGAATTGCCGCCATTACCACTACCTATCTTTACGACTTTGGTTACTTGGCCGTTTTTGTATCCGGTCATAACTCCATCCATCTCAATATTCGTTTGCAACGGGTTGTTGGCTTTGAATGAGAAGATAGGATTGGTAATATCTAATTTTACCTCATCATCTTGCAGGAAGTCAGGAAGATTGGTCAGTTCCACATTGGTGGTTTCTACGTTCATATCAGGTTTGATGGTTCCAAAGACTTTATTGACTGTCATTTCGTTTAAAATGGCAGTCGGCTTGATATTCAGTGTTCCTGTACCGCTGATGTTGGTCACTGTTACGGTAGTTACTACTTTGATAAACTCGTTATTTATGTTGATAAATTTTTCGTTGTTCTCTCCTTCTACGGCTATTCCTTCTCCGTATCGGCTTCCAAATTCATATCCGATGATATCCAGTTCGTGGGTATCATTGTTAGAAGATATTGTTTTATCTCTTAAGGTTAACGTGTTGCCAATCAACCCCTCTTGTCCTTCCTTAAATTTAATGAAATTAGGGAATGCTATTTCCATTTTATCAATGGTGACGCTATTATAGGTGAGAGTATTATCTGCTTCAATAACAAATTTTATGTATAATTTTGTTGGATTTTCGGCAGTCAATGCTCCGATTTCTATTACAGCTTTGTCAATTTTTTGGGCTTTAATGTTAATCTCACCTTGAGATTTTACATTACTTACAGTATGCTCTGTATTATAAGAACTTGGTTGATTGCTGTCATATACTTTGATGGCATCTATATTATTTGTAGATGGGTCAACTGTAACTGTTGCGACTTCTGTTTCCGTTCCCGCCATCTCATCCGCTTTCAACAGATGGTATTCTCCGTCTACCAGTTGTAAATCATCTCCTTCTTCAATCTCAATGATTTTATCCAGCGTGATCTTCTCCGTATATCCCACAGGAATCGCCAAATGTTCGCCACCGGCACTGATTGTCATGTCGATATCCTTGTTCAAGTCATAACTGTTATCGATACACGATGTAGTTATTCCTAACGATGTTAATAATAAGGCCACGGCTATAAGCGGTCTTTTCTTTGCGTTTAGAATCATAATTTTATTGTTTATAATTGTTTTGTTGTTTATTTATATTCAATATATGGAAAAATAGAACAGATAAAAGGTATTTTAGGCTATCTTCTAAAATCTGCGCAAATGTATGAATTTTATTTAATTAATAGCTGATAAGCCGTTAAAAAATAAGTTGGTAAGTGAAATAAGGTTGCTTATTTGCCTTAGGAACAAAATCGTTACGTTGAAAATCGTTCATGTCTTTAATAAGAAGAGACATTGCCAATATTTATTCGTTCCACCATGGTGGAACAGAAACTTCCCCATGATGGAACAAAAGTTTCTCCACGGTGGAACGAAAACTTTTCCATGGTGGAACGAATAAGCATTAGCAGCCCAACCTCTTAAACAAAGAAACGGATTGTACTGAGATATGCAAGTCAGGAGTGAAAAGGAGTTAGAGAAGTTATCAGTCCGCAGGTGGCGGGCTTGGGAGTTAAAGCCGATACTGAGATAGTGTAACTTTTATATTTTTTGTTTATCAGTGTACTATGGTTTTATATAGGAAACATAAATCATGGCATGTAAAATCTTTATTCTTAAAACTGCTTAAAAAGTGCTTAAGTCGTAAAGTTTAATATTTATCTTTGAACATTCGAAAATATTAAACCGCCAATACAGGATGATACAGATTATACAACTACAAGGAACGGACAAGCGGCTATATGAGCTTGTAGCACCATTGGTGATGAATCCTGATATCTTAAAGCAGAATTATAACTACCCCTTCCGTACATCGGAAGATTTTGTTTGGTTTGTGGCAGTAGACAAAAAGAAAGTCATAGGTTTTATACCGGTAGAAGAAAAGAAGAAAGAGTGTATCATTAATAATTATTATATAGAAGGTAATAATGAAAGTACGCTGAAACTATTATTAGAGAAAGTTATATCGGAGACGACTGCGAGTAAGGAACTGACTTCGGTTACTTTCATGGAGCACTGTTCTCTTTTTAAGGAATTAGGCTTTTCGGAGGAAAAGGTCTGGACTCGCTACGTGAAAATGAAAAAAGATAAATAAGTATGGCCGCATCTAAAAATGTATACGAACTTGCGCAGGAACGTTTAGAACTGATTTTTAGAGAGTTCGATACAATATGCGTGTCGTTTTCCGGCGGGAAAGACAGTGGCGTATTGCTGAACTTATGCATAGATTACATCCGGCGCAATAATTTAAAGCGAAAGTTATGTGTGTTTCATATGGATTATGAGATACAATATACCGTAACCATAGATTATGTAGACCGTATATTGGAAGCCAATAAGGATATTTTGGAAGTCTATCGGGTATGTGTCCCTTTCAAGGTTACTACTTGCACATCCATGTATCAGAGTTATTGGCGTCCCTGGGATGAGAGCATGAAAGAACTTTGGGTGCGTCAGATGCCTCCGGGCTCTTATACGAAAGAGGCTTTTCCGTTCTATACGGAGAATATGTGGGATTATGAGTATCAGATGCATTTTGCCAAATGGCTGCATCTGCGAAAAGATGCGGTGCGTACCTGTTTCCTTATAGGTATTCGCACGCAGGAGAGCTTCAACCGCTGGCGCAGTATTCATCTGAACCGCAAATATCAGATGTATCATAATTACAGGTGGACTTCCAAAATAGGCAACGACATATTCAACGCTTATCCCATCTACGACTGGAAAACGACGGATATCTGGACTGCCAATGGAAAGTTCGGCTTCGATTATAACCATTTGTACGACTTGTATTATAAGGCAGGTGTCAATATAGAACGCCAGCGTGTGGCCAGCCCGTTTCTGTGCGAGGCGCAGGAGAGCCTTGCGTTGTATAAAGTGATAGACCCTAATACTTGGGGAAAAATGATAGGACGTGTCAATGGAGTGAACTTTACAGGTATTTATGGCGGTACTCACGCTATGGGATGGCAGAGCGTACGCATCCCGAAAGGCTATACGTGGAAAGGCTTTATGCAGTTTCTGCTTTCTACCTTGCCCGAAGAAACCCGGCGCAACTATTTGAAGAAATTGACCGTCAGCATCGAGTTCTGGCGAACCAAAGGAGGATGTCTTAGCGAGAATACCATAAAAAAATTACAGGATGCGGGTATCCCCATCGAAGTGGTGAACTATACCAATTACAAAACAAACAAGAAACCTGTCCGCATGGATTATCTGGATGATATCGATATTACGGAATTCAGGGAGATACCTACTTATAAACGTATGTGCATTTGTATTTTGAAGAATGACCATGCGTGTAAATACATGGGATTTGCCCTGACTAAAGAAGAGATATACAAGCGAGACAAAATAATGGAACAATTCAAAAATATGATGCTATGAGTGTAGATAAAAGTCCGGTATACAATGTAAAAGCGGTTCCCATAGAAAAGATACAAGCCAATGATTATAATCCGAATGTAGTGGCGCCGCCCGAAATGAAACTGTTGGAACTGTCCATCTGGGAAGATGGTTTTACAATGCCCTGCGTCTGCTATTACGACCGGGAGAAAGACAACTATATTTTGGTAGACGGATACCACCGCTATCAGGTGTTGAAAACTTCCAAACGGATTTATCAGCGCGAGAACGGTTTGTTGCCGGTCGTTGTGATTGATAAGGAATTGTCCAACCGTATGGCATCCACAATCCGCCATAACCGTGCGCGTGGAACACATAACATCGAGCTGATGTGTAATATTGTCGCCGAACTGGATCATGCCGGCATGTCCGACCAGTGGATCATGAAGAATATAGGAATGGACCGTGACGAGCTACTTCGTTTAAAGCAAATTTCGGGTTTGGCAGACTTGTTTGCCAATAAAGATTTCAGTATTCCTGATAACAAGCCGGAATATATTCCCTGACAATTGAAATAATCCTTTTACAAACTTGCATATTTTAACCAAATCGCCTACATTTGTCAGCACATAAGCAAAACAAACAGATTGTATGGTCTTCGGACATATAGAAATATAGTGCTGCATGAAAAAAATATTGGTTAGCGGTGGTGCCGGCTTTATAGGCTCTCATCTGTGTACCCGGTTGATTAAAGACGGACACAAAGTAATATGCTTGGATAATCTTTTCACCGGTTCGGAAGAGAATATAGCCCACCTGAAGGGGAATCCTCATTTTGAATTTGTGCTTCACGATGTGGAATTCCCTTATGAGGCGGAGGTCGATGAAATTTATAATCTGGCTTGTCCCGCATCCCCGATACATTATCAGCACGATGCCATAAAAACTATTAAAACTTCGGTATTGGGAGCTATTAATATGTTGGGACTGGCAAAAAAGACAAATGCGAAAATCATGCAGGCGTCTACCAGCGAAATCTATGGTGATCCTATCATACATCCCCAAGTGGAAAGTTATTGGGGAAATGTAAACCCGATCGGAATCCGTTCTTGTTATGATGAAGGCAAACGTTGCGCCGAAACGCTTTTTATGGATTATCATCGTCAGAACGGGATACGCATAAAGATTATACGTATTTTCAATACATATGGTCCGCGTATGTTGCCTGATGACGGGCGGGTGGTTTCTAATTTTGTGGTTCAGGCATTGCGGAACGAGGATATTACGATTTACGGCTCAGGCGCTCAAACTCGTAGTTTTCAGTATGTGGACGACTTGATAGAAGGAATGGTGCGGATGATGAATACGGAAGATGAGTTTATCGGTCCGATAAATTTGGGTAATCCCTGCGAATTCTCCATTCTTGAGCTGGCGGAGAAAGTCATCGAGCTGACAGGCTCCCAATCAAAGCTGATATTCAAACCGTTGCCGCACGATGATCCGAGACAACGAAAACCCGACATTACGTTGGCTAAAAGCAAACTGCTCTGGCAACCTGCAATCGGGCTGGAGGAAGGCTTGCGCCGCATGATTGAATATTTCGGAAAGTATCGTTCTTGAATAAATATAATATCGATAACGGGAAAAAATATAATACAAAGATGAACATGGAAATAAATCCTTCCGAGTACAAGATTCTCATCGTAGATGATGTGATGTCCAACGTATTGTTGTTGAAAGTACTCTTGACAAATGAGAAGTTTGCGATTGCTACGGCAAACAACGGACAGCAGGCTTTGGAGCAGGTGGAAAAAGAACATCCGGACTTAGTGTTGCTGGATGTGATGATGCCGGATTTAAGCGGATTTGAAGTTGCGCAGCGTCTCAAGTCAAACCCCGATACGGCAGATATTCCAATCATCTTTTTGACTGCATTGAACAGTACGACGGATATTGTGAAAGGCTTCCAGGTAGGGGCCAATGATTTTATATCCAAGCCTTTCAATAAGGAAGAACTGATAATTCGCGTCACTCATCAGATTTCATTGGTGGCGGCCAAACGTATTATTTTGAAGAAAACGGAAGAGTTGCAGCGTACCATTGCCGGACGTGACAAGCTGTATTCTGTGATTGCCCACGATTTGCGTTCTCCGATGGGCTCTATCAAAATGGTGCTGAATATGCTGATTCTTAACCTGCCTGTTGAGAAGATTGGCACCGAGATGCACGAGCTGCTGACAATGGCAAACCGGACAACAGAAGATGTTTTCTCATTATTGGATAACCTGCTGAAATGGACAAAGAGCCAAATCGGTAATCTGAATGTTGTCTATCAGGATATTGATGCAGTGGAAGTGATGGACGGCGTGATTGATGTATTCAATATGATAGCCGGCTTGAAGAAGATTACCATTCGTGAAGAAAAGCCGGAGAAGTTACCTGTCTGTGCTGATATTGATATGCTGAAAACCGTTATTCGCAATCTGTTGAGCAATGCCATTAAATTCAGTAATGAAAACTCCGAAGTGTTGGTGAAAATGGAAGAACAGGGAGATATGGTGGTGGTCAGCGTAAAAGATAACGGTTGCGGGATTGACGAAGAAGGGCAGAAAAAATTACTGCATACCGATACGCATTTCAGCACCTTCGGTACTAACAATGAAGAAGGTTCCGGATTAGGATTGCTATTGTGTCAGGATTTTGTCGTGAAGAATGGCGGTAAGCTGTGGTTTACATCCAAGCAAGGAGAAGGATCGACATTCTATTTCTCTATCCCGTTGAAGAAATAAATAAGGAGGTTGTGTCAATACAAAAAAACAAATAGTAAACGTTTTTTTGTATTGACACAACCTCCTTATTTGTTACATAACCTTTTAAAGTCGCAGTATTCACATTTCTTCGTATCTTTTGTTTGAGTGAAGGGCTCCCCGGAATTGTATATCTCTTGCAGAAGTGCCGATAGCCGCTCCCGAAAATCATCTTCATAAAATGCAAAATTATAAACCGGTACTTTAGGCTGACGCGGTGCACCCATTTCGATGACGGGCGAGTAGCTTTCGGACGCGGCACGATGAATGTATAGCAGGGAGGGGGCTACTTTCAAGGTTTGTTTGCGGCACATGATGGCGGCATACAGGAAAGTCTGGAAGATATAACTCGGACGGTTATCGGCTGGAGTAAACAGTTGTTCTATGTTCTCAGGAGTTTTGGGAGTACCGCCTGTCTTATAGTCCACAATACGCAGGGTATCGTTTTTACTATCCATCCGGTCTATCGTTCCACCAATATTTAAAGGCAGAGTTCCCAAGGGAGTATTTACTTCTATGGTTTCCGTTACTTTTTGTTCCATGGCTTCCATGTGGAAAGGAGCATATTGCAAGTCATTACGGAGCAGTTGCCGCAAATAGGAAGCAATGACTTTGGAGTGAACGAGCTGTGTGCCGTTATATTCGGGACGCTCGTCGGCCGGTACATGAAAAAGTTCTTCTTTGAAGGCGGTGTCTACGTAAGTTTGCAGTTTAACGTCATTACGGAGCAGTTGTTCCAAATCTTCTTTGCGTATCTCTTTTCCATTGGCGGTAAGGTCTTGATATACCAGTTCGGCAGAACGGTGGAAGATGGTTCCGAACAAGGCGGAGTCAATCTCTGCACTGACCTCATCGGGGGCTTTCAGTCCGGCAACGTAGCGGTAGTAGAACTTTAGCCGGCAATCGAGGTAGGTATTGAGTGCCGAAGGCGAAAAGAGCGCATTCGGATGTCGCCGGATGTCGTATGTGTTGTACATTCGTGATAGTACCTCATCCGTCTTATGTATTTCTATCTCACGGCTGTGTTGGGGAGATTGTCCCGCTTCCAGATATTCGCGTGAGATGTCGTGTGGAGACTCTACGAGGAATTGGAGCATGAAACGTGACATTTCACCTCGGTTCAAACCGTCGGATGCCGTATCGTATAATAAGGTGATATTTTCCGCACGCTGTATAAGGCGGTAGAAGTAATAGGCATATACCGAGTTCTTGTGCTCGATGGTGGTCATGCCGAATGCTTTGCGCAGGTTATAAGGAATGAAGGACGAGTCACCGCCTGCTTTTGGGAGCTGGCCTTCATTGAGGGACAGCATAATAAGATTACGGAAGTCAAGATTACGTGTTTCCAGCACTCCCATTACTTGCATGCCGATAGCCGGTTCGCCATGAAACGGGATGTTGGTTGAGGTGAGCAGACGATTCATCAAACGTTTCAGGGTGTCTGTCTGCAGGCTCAGTCCGTCGCTCTCTATCAAGCTGAGCAAACGGTTGACAAGCGTATAACTCTTGAATAGTGATTCCCGGTAAAGCTGGTTGAAAATATCTTCTTCGTCCTTTTCCTGACGGTAAACAACGGCTACTTCGCGCAGCAGTTCGGTGAGATAACGGCAGATGGAAGAGATTCCGTTCTGCGGAGTGAATATCCGTTCAAGAAAAGCGTCTTTTTTAAGCTCCGACGGAAGAGGGTAGAAACGGTTGTCTTTGGTGAGTTGCTTCTCCAAATCTTCGGAGGCGGCAGACAGTTGCCGGGTATAGGGGTGTTTCAATACGGCAAGTACCGTTTCGTACGTATAGCGTCCCGTATCTCTGCGGTATCCCGTAGTCTGCAATTCCATAAGGGCGTTGATGTAACTGTATACGGGTGTCTGCGCCAATGGAAATCCCATAGTTATGTTGACGTTCTCCACTTCCGGGGGAATGGAGTGCAGTACGGGCAGTAACAGCGATTCATTGCATAATACGATGGCGTTTTCTTTCTCCTTGCTTGTTTCGGTATGATTTTTCATAACCGTACGCACCCATTCGGGCAGGTAGCGGGCTTGCGCATTTTCTGTCGGAGCGGATATGAAACGGACTATCTTGGGATGCCGCAGGACGTCAAAGGCTGTTTCGGGCAGTTGATTGGGAAACAGCTTTAAGTTGCGCAGGATAAATTCACCTGCCTCGTGGATGTACGGTGGTTGTTGTTCGTGGGGCAGACGGGTGTAGAACACATCGTAATCCCAGTAGAACATGGCTTTTCCCGCATCCTGCAGAAGTTGGAAGAAGCGGGTTTCCACCTTATTCAGCACGTTGAAGCCGACGAATACGTAGCGGTCATAGCGCAGGCGGTCTGTATCGAGCTGTTCTATGACGTGGCGGTACATCATGCCTTCATAAGCGATGCCCAGTTCGGAGAGATTCTTCCGGTAGTTTCTATAAATGTCTCCCAGCCTGTCCCAAAGGGAGATAAACTTCTCTTTGAGCTGCGTGCGCTTGTCAATGGAGAAGTTTTGAAAAAATTGTTGTATGGCTTCTTCCTGTTCTTTATCAAGAAAATCGTAGCTGTCCATGATGTTCTTCAAGTCCTGTAAGTTGCTGAACAGTTTGCCGGCATCTACAAGGTTCTTATCTACGTCATCGAAGTCACTGATAAGCAGTTCTCCCCAAAAATAGAAATCATCCAACGGCTCTTCGCTATGGGTTTCTTCCCGGAATACTTTATACAACTCGCACACCAACCGGATAGGGTCACCCGATTTCAGGGGTGAAAGTTGGCGAAACAGTTCGCTGATGTTGACGTATGCGGGCGACCATAACGGGCGGTCGCTTTGGGCTGCCAGATGTTCATTAAAGAACAGGCCGGCGCGTTTATTGGGAAATACGATGGCTGTGCGTGACAGGTCGTTTCCTATTTTGGAATATAGGTCTTGGGCTACTAATTGAAGGAATGTTTTCATACTTTCTCTATTATATCTTCTTCTACATACCACAGATACCCGCTGATAGTATTTGCGTCATACCCCATGCGGACAAGTAATTCTATGTATCCTTGCACCTGCTTGTTATATTTCTTGTTAGGTTTGCCGAACTTGAAGTCTACAACCACGATTACACCGTCACGCATCATCACGCGGTCGGGACGGCGGTTGCGGAGTTCGCCGTTCTCCTGCCAAATGATGTCGCATTCGTTGAATAACTGCCATGCGCCCGAATACCAATCCTTGATTTGCGGTTGAGAGAACGCCTTGCGGGTCAGTTCCCGTATTTCCTCTTCTGTTTCGGTACGTCCTATAATACCCTCGAATACCAGGCGGCTGATGGCATCGTCAATATCCACTTCGGTTTCGATGGCAGAGAACAATGTGTGCAACAAACGTCCCCGATTGATGAAACGCCGGCTGGATTCGGCTTCGTCCACTCCGGCTATGAAGTCGGCGGAACGGTTGGACTGGCGGAATTCGATGTCGTGGCGCATGCTCTCCATGTGCACCGGAAGCTTGACGGGCTTCTGGGCAAGCTTGTTCAGGACTTTGCTTTTGTCATTCGGCTTATCCGTGTCTTTGTTCTTTTCATTCTGAACGCAGTGAAGAATCTCTTCTCCCGACGGATATATCTCTCCGCTTTCATAGACACTTTCCTCTTCATTCCAACTGCCTTCACCCGTTTGGGCTACTTGAGGCAGGGCGGCGGAAAGAAGTTCCGCCATCGTACCCTTCTGGTCTTTCTTGCTCCATAATATAAGGTTCTTCCCGGCGCGGGTAAACGCTACATAAAGCAGGTTCAGATTGTCCACCCACAGTTGCAAGCGTTCGTCAAGATAGTCTTGACGGTAAACAGACTCCGCCATTGTGGAAGAGTAGTTGACGGGAACAAGGTCTATTGCATTATAAGGTGACTCGGGAGCGGTGCACCATACGAGCTGGTTGTATGTTTCGTTCTCCAGTTTCCAGTCGCAGAAGGGAATGAGGACGGTATGGAACTCCAGTCCTTTGGATTTATGAATGGAGAAGATACGTATGCCGTCCATTTCTCCGCTGGGGATTGTCTTGGCGCAAAGTGTTTCGTCCCAGTAACGGATAAAGCCGTCGAGGTCGGAAGAATTACTTTGCAGATACTCTGTCACCGCATCGAAGAAAGAGAACAGGTAAGCGTCCTGCTTTTCGATGCTGCCCATATTGAACAGTGTAAAAAGTTCTTCCAGTAGTTCGTATAGCGGCATCAAGCGTAGTTCGTTCATACGGGAAACGAACTCTGCGGGAAGCGCTGTTCTTGCATCAGCCGTTAAGATATTGTGCCAATCTGCCGGTTCTGCAAAGTTCGCCTCTCGCTTGTCTTCGTTTGCTCCTGCGATATTTCCGTTTTCTCGGAGCTTATTCTCATTTGCTCCTGCCTTATCGGCTTTCACTTGTTTTTCATCCGTAATCTGTAATTTGTAATTCATGATTAGCGAAGCTTTCGCTATCTTTTCTTCCGGATTCGACAGATAGCGCAGAGCATCTATCAACATGCAGATGGCAAGAGACGCATCCAAACGGAACGCTTCATCCGATACGACGGGAAGATGCAGTTCTTTGTCGAAATAATCCGCGATAGGCGGTATGTTCTTATTCTTGCGTACAAGAATGGTGATGTCATTCAATTTCACACCTTCCGAGAGCAGTCTTTGTACTTCTTCGCCCAAAGCGGATAAAGTTTTTTCGGTATAGTTCCGTTCTTCGTCAGGCTCTATGAAAGAAACTTTGACATAGCCCTTACTGTCTGTTTTAGGAGATTCCTGGGCTACATCGGCATAGGCTCGTTTCAGCGGAAAGCATTCTTCTTTCAGTTCTTCCAAATGCAAGGAATTCAGATAATCTACCGCAGCGGTAAACAAGCGGTTATTGAAATTGATGACATTCGTTTCACTCCGGCGGTTTACCTTCAATGTTTCCACACGTACCGGGAAAGGAAAAGAGAGTTGGGAACTGTTGTTGTAGAGTTGAGGTTGGGATTGACTGCTTCCCAGGCTGTTCAATATTCCCCAATCACCGTTGCGCCAACGATAGATGGACTGTTTCACGTCACCCACAATCAGACTGTCAGCTCCTTGTGAAAGCCCTTCGAGCAACAGTAACCGAAAATTATCCCATTGCATGCGGCTTGTATCCTGAAACTCGTCTATCATTACATTGCGGATGTTGGCGCCTATTTTCTCGAATACGAAGGAAGAATCGCCCTCGTGTACTAATTTATGTAACAGGGCGTTGGTGTCTGACAACAGAAACCGGTTATGCTCTCGGTTCAGTGTGCGTACTTCTTCATCGATATGGTTGAGCAACTGTAATTTGTTGAGATGTTGCAACGAGAGGCGGCAACTGTTTATCGTACGGCTTTTCTGCGGGCGCAGCCTTTCTGCATCCTGAAGCAAAGGTATCAGACTGGTTTCCGCAAGACGGATAATCTCATCCTTACGGGAAGATGTTTTTGTAGTCCAGTTTTTGGCATCTGCCAGACTGTTTTGTAAGGTGGCATTCAGTACGTCTTTGTCTGTCAGCCGCCCGTCACGCAATTTGCGGAAATAGCTGCCTATGCCGCGTGCACCGCCTTTCAAGTCTTCGGGTACGAAGGCATGACCGTCCAGCTCTCCTTCGAACTGGTCGTAGAAACCTTTCATCTGTTCCAGCGCATCAGTCTCCATTTCGCGCAGCACGTCACGATAAAGTTTGATTGTTTCGGGCGAACGAAGTTTGAGACGCAGTCCTTCGCCGCGTTCTATATAACTTTCATCGAAGATGTTCCGTCCGAAACTCTTGACTTCATTGGAGACATTCCAGCGTTTGTCATCGGCAATGCGTTCGTTGATGTAATCCAATAGCCAAGCCAATACGGGTGAAGAGGGAGTCAGTTTTTCAATCATACTGTCGACGGCGTCGCTCAGCACATCGGCGTTATTCAGTTCGATGTTCAGATTGGGGCTGAGTTCCAGTTCACGGGCAAGGTTGCGCATGACGGACTGGAAAAACGAATCGATTGTCTCCACGCGGAAGCGACTGTAATCGTGCAGCATATATTGCAAGGCCATCCCTGCACGTTGGCGCAGTTCTTTGTCGGAAAGGGAAGAGGAATTCAAATCCTCTTTGATACGTTTCAGGTAAGCGTCTGATGCAGGGTCTGCCTTCCAAATGCCGTAAAGTTGCGTTAAAATACGCTCTTTCATCTCCGCCGTAGCCTTGTTGGTAAAAGTTACGGCAAGAATCTGCCGATAGGCGCGGGGATTGAGAATCAGAAGCTTGATGTATTCCACAGCCAGTGTGAAGGTCTTTCCCGAACCGGCCGAGGCTTTATATACTAATAGTTCCATGTAGATATGCGGCTTTGAAGTTTGACTACAAACATACATAAAAATCATGAGAAAGGCTTAAGGCTAACGTGAAAAACAAGTATGCAAAAAAGGACTGTACCCTTTTGTCCGTATGGTACAGTCCTTTATATGTATCTTTAATAAAGATTTATACGCTCTTATCAAAGAACGGGTGTCTGGAACAGGAATGTGAAAGAGGAACTGTCTTTCAAATCTTTTACGGCATCTCCCGCGTAGATTTCTCCGTTGGTCAGCGCGAGTTTCTTTACTGCGGCTTTAGGGCTGAAATCTATTTTCTTCAAATCAAGCCAGAACAGGTTAGGAGTGAGGGTTGATTCAAAATAATAGACTTTATCCTTTTGGTTGGAGACCGAACGCCAACGGGTGGAAGAGATGTGGGGCTTATCCGGTGTAGTGATTCCAAACGGGACGGATACGGTACGCATCACGCTCAATACACTGGGCACTGCAATCTTTGCGTCTGCCGTCTGAGGAATGGCATGGATGTAGAATGACGCACGTACAAAACGGTCGCTGGAACGATTGGTTCCGGGCAGCATTTGCAATCCGCCGACTTCTTTCCAGTAGTCGTTTATGGCTAATTGGTCCTCATATTTGGGCGAGTTGGTCATTACCTGATATTCTTTGCCCTCGTGGATGCTCAGCTTTCCGTCCAGATATTCCAGGATAGCGGTATTTCCAGTTTCGTCTGTAATAGCCAAATGAAGAGTGGAAGCCGAGCCGTTCGGCATTTGGGGGGCATCAATGCGGAAGGTCTCTTTTTTCAGCTCGTCTACGGCTTCGCGTACGGTAGCGAAGTTGTCAAGTACGTATTGCGTCCAAATACTGATGCCCATTACGGGGCGGGTATCTCCGGGACGGTCATATACGGACTCCGGCAGGAATAGCAGGCCGGCCACCAGACCTTTCTCATTCATACCGTCACATGTACCTATGTCATAACCTGTTGCAATGACACTGCCGTACTTTGATGTCCATTTCACTGTTTCGCCTTTATTGTATCCGGCTCTTTCCATTCCCCGCGGAAATACGTAGATATTACTCATGATATCCTCTTTCCAGTCCATTGTACGGCCTGTGATAACCATATTGTCCGGTCCGATGTAAGTGGCGCGCGTACATGCGTCCGCTTGTTGTATGCCTAATGAAAACAGGGCAGCTAAGGCTGTTAATGCTACCGTTCCTCTTTTTGTATTCATAATCTTATGAGTTAAGTGATTTATATACAAAGAGTAACAAATGCAGCATCAAACAGTTTGATACAAACAGACTTTTTAGGTTCTATTCTGTTTTTTCTTTTAGAAGGTCTTCCATTTTCAGTACTTCATCACGGTATTGCGCGGCTTCGATGAAGTCGAGTTTCTTGGCGGCTTCCTGCATCAGTTTCTTGGTACGCTCGATGCTCTTTTCAAGCTGGGCGCGGTTCATGTACTGAACAATCGGGTCTGCGGCAAGCGTAGCGGTACTGTCTTGTTCCACATAGGGACGTGGAGTGGTTGCGGAAGATTTTTCTTTGCCGGCTCCGCTTTCGGCAAATCCTTCCGTACCGGCAAATACGTTGAGGTTCTTTGCTTTCTTGATTTGCCGGGGAGTAATGCCATGTTCTTCGTTATACTTCAATTGCTTTTCGCGGCGGCGGTTGGTTTCGTCAATGGTAAGCTGCATACTTTCCGTAATTCTATCAGCATACATGATAACCATACCGTTGACATTACGGGCGGCACGTCCCGCTGTCTGCGTCAATGAACGGTGAGAGCGGAGAAATCCTTCCTTGTCCGCATCCAGAATAGCCACAAGAGAGACTTCCGGTAAGTCCAGTCCTTCACGCAGAAGGTTGACACCTACAAGCACTTCATATTCGCCTTCACGTAAATCGCTCATAATCTTTACACGTTCCAGCGTGTCTACGTCACTATGGATATAGTTGCATTTTACGCTGTTATTGAGAAGGTACTCCGTCAGCTCTTCCGCCATACGTTTGGTCAGAGTGGTGACGAGTGTACGCTCATTGCGCTCTATGCGCAATTGAATTTCTTCCATCAGGTCGTCTATCTGGTTATGGCTGGGGCGTACTTCGATGATAGGGTCCAGTAAACCTGTGGGACGAATCACCTGTTCTACGACAATACCTTCGGACTGCATCAACTCATAGTCGGCGGGGGTGGCGCTGACGTATATTACCTGTTTGGCCATAGATTCAAATTCCTCAAACTTCAACGGGCGATTATCCATGGCAGCGGGAAGCCGGAAACCATATTCTACAAGATTGGTTTTCCGGGCACGGTCACCGCCATACATGGCTCGTATCTGCGGAACACTGACGTGGCTCTCGTCAATGACGATAAGGAAGTCATCGGGGAAGAAATCCAGTAAACAGTAAGGGCGTGTACCCGCCTCACGTCCGTCAAAATAGCGCGAATAGTTCTCGATTCCCGAACAGTGTCCCAATTCGCGCAGCATCTCCATATCGTAGGTGACCCGTTCCTGCAAGCGTTTGGCTTCAAAAGGACGTCCCTCGTTTTCAAACCATTGCACTTGTTTGCGCAAGTCGTCCTCTATCTCATGGATAGCCCGCAGAGTGGCTTCCTTGGTCGTCATAAAGAGGTTGGCGGGATATATTTTGTAAGCATCGAACCGGGCAATGGTAACTCCGCTTATAGGGTCTACTTCTTCGATGCTGTCTACCTCATCTCCCCAAAAAACTATGCGCAGCAGATTGTCGGCATAAGCAAGGTAAATGTCTACGGTGTCGCCTTTCACGCGAAAATTACCCCGATTCAAATCAATGTCGTTACGGACGTAAAGACTGTCTACAAGCCGGCGCAGGAACACATTGCGACTGTAATTTTTTCCTTGTTGCACGTCGATGACATTATTATAGAAATCGGCCGGATTTCCCATGCCGTAGATGCACGATACGGAAGATACCACTACCACATCCTTGCGTCCGGAAAGCAGGGCGGAAGTGGCGGCAAGCCTGAGCTTGTCGATTTCATCGTTGATGGCGAGGTCTTTCTCTATATATGTGTCCGAAGAAGGAAGATAGGCTTCGGGCTGATAGTAATCATAATAGGATACATAGTATTCTACCGCGTTGTTCGGGAAGAATCCCTTGAACTCGCTGTATAGCTGTGCAGCCAGTGTCTTGTTATGGCTCAATATGAGCGTAGGCTTGTTGATGTTGGCTATGACATTGGCAATGGTAAATGTTTTTCCGGAGCCTGTCACACCCAGCAAAGTTTGTGCGGGAATTCCTTCACGTACACCTTCGGTGAGCTGTGCAATTGCTTCCGGTTGGTCTCCGGTGGGACGATAGGCGGATGTTAACTCAAATTTATTCATTTCATCAGAATTGTCGGGCAAAGATAGGAAAGTTACATCGAAAATTTGTGAATTCGTAAGTAAAACATATCTTTGCGATATCAAATTAATAATAACCATTAATGTAATACAACAAAAACATGATTTGGAACGAAAGTATCGAATGCATGGATCGCGAAAGCCTTCGTAAAATTCAGAGCATTCGTCTTAAAAAAACGGTGGAGCGCGTATATCATGACACTCCTTTCTATCGCAAGAAAATGCAGGAACTGGGAATTACTCCCGATGACATCAACAGCATCGACGACATTGTAAAGCTTCCTTTTACTACAAAATATGATTTGCGGGACAATTACCCTTTCGGACTTTGTGCTGTTCCTATGAGCCAGATTGTTCGTATCCACGCGTCTTCCGGTACAACCGGAAAACCTACCGTAGTGGGATATACGCGCAAGGACCTTTCGGCCTGGTCGGAATGCCTGTCACGTGCTTTTACGGCGTATGGCGCAGGCAGTTCGGATATTTTTCAAGTATCTTACGGATACGGATTGTTTACCGGCGGATTGGGGGCGCACGCAGGCGCCGAGAATATCGGTGCTTCTGTTATTCCGATGTCCAGCGGTAATACGGAAAAGCAAATTACATTGATGCATGATTTCGGTTCGACAGTACTCTGTTGTACGCCTTCTTATGCGTTGTATCTGGCGGACGCCATTAAGGATTCGGGTTTTCCGCGTGAGGAGTTCAAACTGAAAGTCGGTGCATTCGGTGCAGAGCCGTGGACGGAGAATATGCGTCGCGATATTGAAACGAAATTGGGAATAAAGGCTTATGACATTTATGGATTGAGTGAAATAGCGGGTCCGGGTGTAGGGTATGAATGTGAATGCCAAAATGGTACGCATCTTAACGAAGATCATTATTTTCCGGAGATAGTAGACCCGAAAACACTTGAACCTGTTGCGCCGGGTGAAACGGGAGAGCTGGTATTTACTCACCTTACTAAAGAAGGCATGCCGTTGCTGCGTTATCGCACTAAAGACCTTACGGCTTTGCACTATGACAAATGTTCTTGCGGACGTACATTGGTGCGTATGGACCGTATTCTCGGACGTAGTGACGATATGCTCATTATACGCGGCGTGAATGTATTCCCCACACAGATTGAATCCGTTATTCTCGAAATGCCTGAATTCGAGCCGCATTATCTGCTGCTTGTCGACCGTAAGAATAATACGGATACCATGGAACTGCAAGTAGAAGTCCGTCCGGAATATTACTCCGATGAGATTAATAAGATGCTGGCTTTGAAGAAGAAGCTTACCGCGCGTTTGCAAAGCGTATTGGGCTTGGGCGTAGATGTCCGTCTGGTAGAGCCTCGCAGCATTGAGCGTAGTGTAGGCAAAGCGAAACGCGTAATTGATAATCGTAAATTGTAAATCGTCAAATAGTAAAACTTATGGTAGCAAAACAACTTTCTATTTTTTTGGAAAATAAGTCCGGTCGTCTTACGGAGGTGACGGAAGTTCTTGCCAAAGAAGGTGTTAATCTTTCTGCTCTCTGCATAGCCGAGAATGCCGATTTTGGTATTCTTCGCGGTATTGTCTCCGAACCGGATAAAGCATATAAGGCCTTAAAGGATAATCATTTTGCCGTGAACGTAACTGATGTGGTGGGTATCAGTTGTCCCAATATTCCGGGTTCATTGGCAAAAGTGCTCCGTTGCCTGTCTGATGAAGGCGTATTTATTGAATATATGTACTCCTTTGCCAACGGACAGACCGCTAACGTTATTATCCGTCCCAATGATATGGAAAACTGTATCCGGGTATTGACGGAGAAAAAGGTGGATTTACTCGCTGCAAGCGACTTATATAAACTGTAAAAAGGATGAAAAACAACAGAGTGATAGGGTATAGTCTCAGTACTTCATCACTCTGTTGCTCTGTCATCTTATTATCTTGTACCACTTTACCCTTCTGCCACTCTATTATCTTTTTTCCTCCCTATCCATCGATTATCTTGCGCCCTTAGTCTTTGTTTTTGAAAAATTAAGGTGCGTATCGTTGTTTAATTCGATGCGAACCTCTATCTTTGCACATTATTTGAATAAGAGTAATGAAGAAGAACATCCTTATAACTTTGCTTGCAGCACTGCTGCTCTCCTCATGCGGAGAATACAACAAGTTGCTGAAAAGCACAGACTACGAATACAAGTATGAAGCGGCAAAGAATTACTTCGCGAAAGGCCAGTATAATCGTGCTGCGACTTTGCTGAATGAGTTGATTGCTATTCTTAAAGGTACTGATAAAGCGGAAGAATCACTTTATATGCTGGGTATGAGCTATTATAACCAGAAAGATTATCAGACCGCCGCGCAGACATTTACCCAATATTATAATGTGTACCCGCGTGGTACGTTTACTGAACTGGCACGTTTCCATGCGGGAAAGGCGTTATATTTGGATACTCCGGAACCCCGTTTGGACCAATCCGGTACATATAGCGCGATTCAGCAGTTACAAATGTTTCTTGAATATTTCCCTAACAGCGCGAAGAAAGATGAAGCTCAAAGTATGATATTTATTTTGCAGGATAAGTTGGTTATGAAAGAATATCTTTCTGCCAAGCTCTATTATAATTTGGGAAATTATTTGGGAAATAACTACGAGTCTTGCGTTATTACTGCACAGAACGCATTGAAGGATTATCCTTATACCAATATGCGTGAAGATTTGTCTATCCTTATCTTGCGTGCCAAATATGAAATGGCGGTGTATAGTGTGGAGGATAAGAGAGCCGAACGTTATCGTGAGACGGTAGATGAATATTACGCTTTTAAGAATGAATTTCCAGAAAGCAAATACATGAAAGACGCCGATCGCATTTTTAAGGAGGCGCAGAAGATTTTGAAAGATTGATAAAAGAGAGGTTATTATTGTTATAGAATAAAATTAATTTAGATAGAAATTTATGGATTACAGAAAGACAAATGCTCCTGTTACTACGGTGACCCGTGATATGATGGAGTTGTGTGAGGATACCGGTAATGTATACGAAACAGTAGCGATCATTGGTAAGCGTGCCAATCAGATCAGTGTTGAAATCAAGAATGATCTTTCTAAGAAGTTGGCAGAGTTCGCTTCTTACAATGATAATCTTGAAGAAGTATTCGAGAATCGCGAACAGATTGAGATTTCCCGTTACTATGAGAAATTGCCGAAACCGACATTGATTGCCACTCAGGAATATCTTGAAGGCAAGGTATATTATCGTAATCCTTCTAAGGAAAAAGAAAAATTGCAGTAATGATACAGCGTATTCAATCCGTTTATTTATTATTAGTGACTATTCTGCTGGTTGTGGCTATCTGCTTGCCGGTAGGACAGTTCATAGGTTCGGATGGAATAGCGACTCATGTTTTCAAGCCGTTGGGCGTAACTTTGGCTGACGGAAGTTTTCAGTCTACATGGGGTTTGTTCGGTATTCTTTTACTGAGTGCAATTATTGCGCTATGTACTATATTCCTGTTCCGTAACCGTATGCTGCAAGTTCGTATGACGATATTCGGCAGTCTTTTACTGATAGGCTATTACATTGCTTTCTTTGTATTCATGTTTATTTTGAAAAGTGATTTAAATGTGATGAGTTTTCAGTTAGGTTGGGCTTTATGTCTGCCTGCTGTATGTATCATACTGAATTATTTGGCTTTTCGTGCCATCTATCGTGACGAACTGATGGTGAAAGCTGCGGATAGATTGAGATAATAAATCGGTTTCGATAAGAAAAGGATATTTAAATAATAAAAAGCGGGGCATATGTTACTTCGACATATGCCCCGCTTTTTATTTATCGGACTTGTATCGTTATTTTCTTAAATCGAATAAATAGGTGATTTTAGCCGTGATAACTCCATGTGCCGAGCGGGAGAAATAGTCTTTCTTAGTACTGCTGTAAAAGTCGGACAAGGCATAATAATACCTGCCTTCTACCAAAAAGTTGCCTGCTTTAGTACGTAGCTCTACACCAGCGCCACCCGTAATACCATAGTCGAACTTATTGTCGACAGCTTTATCATGCTGCTCAACGGTTATTCCCGTATAATTGTCCCAGTCACCGCTTATTGTATAACTGTCTCCGAGAAAGAAACCTATCTGCGGACCGGCATGTACAAAGAATTGCAGGCCTCTTTCTTTTCCGAACGCCAGGTGCGCAAGGAAAGGAATCTCTATATAGTTCATCTTTCGCGTATATTGTAATTCGGGATAGTCCTGATAAAATTCATCCCAACCATGTTGGGAGAAGTTAAGTTCAATTTGTGCACCGCATATCATACTGAAATACTTTTCGGAAATATAACGGGCTGTCAGTCCGCCGTTGATACCCATCAGATTGCTTTGGCGAACTCTGGGAGAGAAGCTTACGCTGTTCAGGTTGATACCGCCGTTGATACCCACAGAAAGGTTATGGCGTTGTTCGCCTATCTGCGCGCTTGCCGGCAAAGCGCATGTACCTGCTAAAAGAGCTGTTCCTATGATTGTTTTTAGTTTCATTTTCTTCAATTGCGAATTGCTATAACGCCAAATGGCTGTCAGTCGTCTTTAATCAAAATCAAGCTTTATCAGCTCAAAATTTTTGGTGAAATGCACAAAGAATACTTTCCAGTTGATAAATCCGCCCCAGTTATTGACACGCTGGAACTTGAATCCTGTCTGAATAGGAACGAGGTTCATTTCGTTCAGGTTCTTTTCAAAACCTGAACCGTATCGGGATAGTCCTTTGAGGAAGAAATAGCCTGTATCGAAACCTAACATTCCGAATTTGGGATAACGTTCATCCATGTCTTTTCCATACCACTTACGGTAACTCTTGGTGAAGTTAATGGCCGCCGGAAGCAAGTTGTTCGTATAGAAAGATGAATAGAAATATGTATCGAGTTCAAAGAAGGCCTCAAGATGGTCTTTTGTATAAGTCTGCCATTCCGGATAACCGAACAAGTGTATACGGCTGTCTGGCTTTTCGCGTACCAATAACGTCAATTGCGGAAGTATCTTAATCAGGGTGATGTTGCTTCCGGAAGTCGGGATGAAGATATTTTCGCGGTCGTTACGCAGTACGGCTTTCAATGACTCTACGGTGGCATCTTCTTTCAACGATTTCGTTGGTATGGAACGGTTACGCAGTTCCTCTTTCAATCCTTTAATGAAGTCCGCCTTGTCTCTTGTGTCTTGGCTGGCTTCGATGAAGATTACATTGGCGTTGGGGAATTGGCGGACAAAGTGGTCGTACACTTCCGAATAGAGATAGGATTGGGGAGTGTTGATTTGGTACACCGACGGATTGCGGAATACGGTGTTATCTTTCGATGTAAACGGTATGACCAGACGTATGTCATGCTTGTCGGCAAAATCGGCCAGCGGCTTGATGTGTTGCTGGTGCAACGGACCGAAAATAATATCCATATCCTTCATCTCGCTTTTGCCCAGTATGGAGTTCAGAGATGATGTGGCGGAACCGGTAGTGTAAGTATAAAGGTCTATGGAAGTTCCTGTGCGTTTCAAGCTGTCTACCGCCATGAGGAAACCTTCGTAGTATTCCACCATTTTTGCAGATTCGCTTTTGCTTGCTCCGTCGGATAGGAAGGGAAGGATAACGGCTGCCTTGATGACATTGATGCGCTCGTTACTCTTTTTGTTTTCACTGAATAGTTCGCTGTCGCTCGGCACGGTTTGGGGATGTGTGCTTTGCTGAGTTTGGGCAGAGGGGTAGGGAATGCAAAGGAATGAGCCTTTCTTTATTTTATTCTCCCCCCGTAACTCCGGATTGGCGGCAATGAGTTCGGCCTCTGTAATGCCGTATTCGCGGCTGATGCTGAATACCGTTTCTTTACGTTTTACCTTATGCATATCGCGGCAACGCGACTGTACCGGAGCTTGAACGGACGAATTGCCCGTAGATATACCGGAAAGTTCCGGTGTGGTTGCGGTGACGGTTGTCTCGTCCGTAGCAGAAGGAATTTGGATTACCTGTCCGATACGGAAGTTCTCGGCGCTCAGTCCGGGGTTGGCGTCGCATATTGCTTTGGCGGATACGTTATATTTCACGGTCAGGCGGTAAAGGGTCTCACCGGGCGCTATGGTGTGAAAGGTTTCTTTTTGCGTATTGGCGTCCGTGCGTGGAATGCGTAGAGCGCGTCCCACATATATCTTGTCATCGCTGCCGGGATTCAGTTTTACTATATCCGCTTGGCTGATGTTGTACATACTGGCAATGGAATATAAGCTTTGGCCTTTTTCTATTGTATGCAGAAAATATGACTGGTTTTCTTGTGCATTTACTCCGAGGCCACATGCGCCGGCAAGCAGTAGGGAGCAAAGAATACGGTTGATTGTTTTCATTCAGTAATCGTTGGTTTATGTTTACAATTTCCCAAAGTAGCCGCAAAGTTAACAATATTGTCCTATTTTAACCAAAGGATTGAGTTAAGAAATAATATTGTGCATTTCAAAACTGAAAAATACTTCTTTTCGGCTGATATTCGGTCGGAAACCGTTATTTTTGCACAAATTCATTAATTAAAGTATGCAAGAAGAAACAGAATATATCAATGTATACGGAGCGCGTGTACATAATTTGAAAGATATCGATGCGGAAATCCCCCGTAACAGTCTGACGGTGATTACAGGATTGAGCGGAAGCGGCAAGTCATCTCTCGCGTTCGATACGATATTCGCCGAAGGCCAGCGCCGTTATATTGAAACATTTTCCGCTTATGCCCGTAACTTCTTGGGCAATTTGGAACGTCCCGATGTAGATAAGATTACAGGATTGAGTCCGGTGATTTCCATTGAGCAAAAGACAACCAATAAAAACCCACGTTCTACCGTAGGTACGATAACGGAGATATACGATTATCTTCGTCTGTTGTATGCCCGCGCCGGTGAAGCTTATTCTTATCTTTCCGGTGAAAAAATGGTGAAATATACCGAAGAGCAGATTCTTGAGCTTATTCTGAATGATTATAAAGGGAAACGCATTTACATTCTTGCTCCGCTGGTACGTAGCCGTAAGGGACATTATAAGGAGTTGTTCGAGCAAATTCGCAAAAAAGGCTATCTTTACGTCCGCGTGGACGGTGAAGTGCGCGAAGCGTTGCCCGGCATGAAACTGGACCGCTACAAGAACCATGATGTCGAGGTGGTCGTTGACAAACTGGTGGTAGCGGATAAGGATGATACCCGCTTGAAGAACAGCGTTGCCACCGCCATGCGCCAGGGTGACGGGTTACTGATGATTCTTGATGCCCAAAGTGAGAGCGTACGTCATTATAGCAAACGTTTGATGTGTCCTGTGACCGGATTGTCCTATCGCGAACCTGCTCCCCACAATTTCTCTTTCAACTCTCCGCAAGGGGCTTGCCCGAAGTGTAAAGGGCTAGGTGTGGTGAGCCAGATTGATATAGACAAGATTATCCCCGACCGCGAACTGTCTATCGGAGAGGGAGCCATCATACCTTTGGGAAAATCCAAGAACAGCATGATATTCTGGCAGATTACCGCATTGTTGGAGAAATACGAAGCCACGCTGAAAACCCCCGTCAAGGAGCTTCCGGACGATGCCATCGAGGAGATATTGTACGGTTCGGACGAGCGTATAAAGATAAAGAGCTCGCTTATCGGTACATCTTCCGACTACTTTGTAACTTTTGAGGGAGTAGTGAAATACATCCAGATGTTACAGGAAAAGGATGCGTCTGCCACGGCACAGAAGTGGGCGGAGCAATTTGCCAAGACGGCTGTCTGTCCCGAGTGCCATGGGGCGAAGTTGAACAAGGAAGCCTTGTCATTCCGCATTCATGATAAAAATATTTACGAACTTTCTACAATGGATATCAACGAGTTGTATGACTGGTTGATGAATGTAGACCGGTATCTTAGCAATAAGCAGCAACAGATTGCCGTGGAAATTCTGAAAGAAATCCGCACCCGTCTGAAGTTCTTGCTGGATGTGGGATTGGACTATTTGTCGTTAGACCGCAGCGCTGTCAGCCTTTCCGGTGGTGAAAGCCAGCGCATCCGACTGGCTACGCAGATAGGTTCGCAGTTGGTAAATGTGCTCTACATCCTGGACGAGCCGAGCATCGGATTGCACCAGCGGGATAACCAGCGGCTTATCCATTCGCTGAAAGAACTGCGCGACATGGGTAATTCCGTTATCGTGGTGGAACATGATAAAGACATGATGCTCGCAGCCGATTATGTCATCGATATGGGCCCAAAAGCGGGCAGATTGGGTGGTGAGGTCGTATTCGCCGGTACTCCGCAGAAGATGTTGCAGACGCATACGCTGACTTCCCAATATTTGAACGGTGAGCGTGCCATCGAAGTTCCTGCCGAACGGCGGAAGGGCAACGGTCATAGTCTTTGGCTGCGTGGCGCAAAGGGTAATAATCTGAAGAATGTGGATGTGGAGTTTCCGCTTGGCAAGCTGATTTGCGTAACAGGTGTGTCGGGTAGCGGAAAGTCTACGTTGATTAATGAAACGCTTCAGCCTATTCTTTCACAGAAGTTTTACCGTTCCCTTCAAGACCCTTTGGAATACGGCAGTATCGAAGGACTGGAGTATATAGATAAGGTGGTGAATGTAGACCAGTCGCCGTTGGGACGAACCCCTCGTTCCAATCCTGCCACCTATACGGGAGTCTTTTCCGATATCCGTAACTTGTTTGTAGGCTTGCCTGAGGCTAAAATCCGCGGTTACAAAGCGGGACGTTTCTCGTTCAATGTCAGTGGCGGACGTTGTGAAGCCTGTCAGGGTAATGGTTACAAAACCATTGAAATGAACTTCCTGCCCGATGTCTACGTCCCTTGTGAGGTTTGCCATGGCAAGCGTTACAACCGCGAAACGTTGGAAGTGCGCTTTAAAGGGAAGTCCATTGCCGATGTGCTGGATATGACGATAAACCGCGCGGTGGAATTCTTCGAGAACGTGCCTCAGATATTGAATAAGATTAAAGTAATCCAAGAGGTCGGCTTGGGGTATATCAAGTTGGGGCAATCTTCCACCACGCTTTCCGGTGGTGAGAGCCAGCGTGTGAAATTGGCTACCGAACTTTCCAAGCGGGATACGGGCAAGACGCTTTATATTCTTGACGAACCCACTACCGGACTGCATTTTGAAGATATTCGCGTTTTGATGAATGTACTGAATAAATTAGTCGATAAGGGTAATACGGTTATTGTTATCGAGCATAATCTCGACGTTATCAAAATGGCGGACTATATTATCGATATGGGCCCCGAAGGCGGTAAGGGCGGGGGAGAGCTTCTCTCTTGCGGCACACCCGAAGAAGTGGCGAAGAGTACGAAAGGATATACTCCGAAGTTTCTGAAAGAAGAACTTCATCTTTGAATATCCTACGACGAAAGACAATTATCCTGTGATGAAAAATGATTATCTTGTGATGAAAGAACCCAAAATTAATAAAACGAATGCAGCACGGCTGCTCGATAAGGCGAAGATTGCCTATGAACTCATCCCGTACGAAGTGGATGAAAAAGATTTGAGTGCCATACACGTTGCCGCCAGCCTGGGAGAGGATATAGAACAAGTCTTTAAAACATTGATATTGCATGGTGACAAGACCGGTTATTTCGTGTGCGTCATTCCCGGAGAGCATGAAGTCGACCTGAAATTGGCGGCCAAGGTTTCCGGAAACAAGAAGTGCGACCTTATCCCCATGAAGGAACTGCTTCCGCTGACAGGATATATTCGCGGCGGCTGCTCGCCTATCGGTATGAAAAAGCCTTTTCCCACTTATATTCACGAGACATGCCTGCAATTCTCCTATATTTATATCAGTGCCGGGCAACGCGGACTACAGCTTAAACTGGCTCCGAAAGATTTGATAAAGGAAGTACGCGCCGAGGTTTGCACTCTTTTTGAACCGTAAAAGCTTGGTTCGGACAAGAGATATTCTGTTTTCTTACCGAAAATCTCGATGAAAAGTATATATTTGCAAAAAATATAAATAAACTAATACTAATTACTAATTTACAAAAACTTATTTTTATGTTTAGCAAACACCCTAATGGTTTGATTGCTGCCGCTTTGGCTAATATGGGAGAACGTTTCGGCTTCTATATCATGATGGCAATCCTTACACTGTTTATCTCGGCCAAGTTCGGGCTGTCTGAAACGACTACCGGATATATCTATTCCGCATTCTATGCATCCATCTATATTCTGGCATTGGCGGGCGGTATCATAGCTGACAAGACTAAAAACTTTAAAGGTACTATTCTTGCCGGTTTGGTGATGATGGCTGTCGGCTATTTGATTATTGCCATTCCTACTCCTACGCCGGTTCCCAGCATGGGGCTTTACCTGGGATTGACTTGTCTCGGACTTTTGGTTATCGCTTTCGGTAACGGTTTGTTCAAAGGTAATCTTCAGGCATTGGTAGGTCAGATGTACGATGATCCCAAATACTCGAGCCTGCGTGACTCCGGTTTCCAGATTTTTTATATGTTTATCAATATCGGCGGTTTCTTTGCTCCGTGGATTGCTATCGGTGTACGTAACTGGTGGTTGAAGGTCAATAACTTCGATTATGATGCCACTTTACCCGAACTTTGTCACCAATTCCTTAAAGAAGGTGATAAAATGGCTCCTCAGGCAATGGAGAATCTTGCATCGTTGGCCGATAAGGTTACGCTCGACGGCAGCCACGTGGCTGATATGGGTACATTTGTCAACAACTACCTGGATGTGTTTAACCGTGGTTTCCAATATGCTTTTATGGCTGCCATTGTTGCCATGTTGATTTCATTGGTAATCTATTTGGCCAATAAGAACCGTTTCCCCGATCCTGCAAAGAAAGTGGTAGCTGCCAAAGAGCAGAACGCTACTGTAAGCAAGGAAGAAATCAAGATGAGTGCGGCTGAAATCAAACAGCGTATTTACGCTTTGTTCGCTGTATTCGGTGTAGTGATTTTCTTTTGGTTGTCGTTCCACCAAAATGGTTATTCGCTGACTTACTTTGCGCGCGACTATGTAGACTTGAGCGTAATTGATATCGACCTCGGCTTTACCCGTATCAAGGGTGCTGAAATATTCCAGTGTGTAAATCCGTTCTTTGTGGTATTCCTTACTCCGTTTATCATGTGGTTCTTCGGCGCGCTGAAGAAGAAGGAGAAAGAACCTTCCACACCGATGAAGATTGCCATCGGTATGGGTATCGCGGCATTGGCTTATATTTTCCTTATGGTATTCTCGTTCACGCTGCCCGCCAAAGATGCGCTGAGTACAATGAGTGCGGCTGAAATTAATGCCATCCGTGTAACTCCGTGGATTATGATCGGTTTGTACTTCATCCTTACGGTTGCCGAATTGTTTATCTCGCCGCTGGGATTGTCTTTCGTATCGAAGGTGGCTCCTCCTCATTTGCAAGGTTTGATGCAGGGCTGTTGGTTGGCTGCGACCGCAGTAGGTAACTCGTTGCTTTTCATTGGCGGTATTCTTTATACTACCGTTCCAATCTGGGCTTGTTGGTTAGTCTTTGTAGGTGCGACGGGCGCTTCTATGATTGTAATGCTCTCAATGGTTAAGTGGCTGGAGAGAGTGGCAAAATAAATGAAAATCCAATTAAATGAAGAATGAAAAATGAAGAATGAAGAATTTTTCATTTCTCATTCTTCATTTAAATTTAAATTTCTTTTCCCATTATATAATCATTCATATAATACCCGTTTCCTATCGGGAAATCTCCTTCTCTTAATTTCTTCATTCCCATACGCTCATAAAAGTGTATTGCCTTATTATTACGGTTTACGTTTAATTCCAGCATACATGGTTCCGGATGCACTTCCTTGATGTATTTTATGGCTTCACGAAACAGGAGACTTCCACAGTGCGCCCCTTGATAATAGGGGAGTACATAAATCTTTTGCAGATGAAACAGGTTGTCGCCTTCCGGTTGTACGGATACATATCCTGCTGCTTCACACTCTTCGTAGGCTATGAGGTACACATGTCCTTCTTCTTCCATTTGCTTACGGATATTCTCCAAAGAGTACATCCACTCCATCATATATTCGGTTTGTTCCTTTGAAAGTATTTTCTTGTAGGTTTCGGGAAATATCTGCCAGGCAAGTTTGTGAATCAATTCACAATCGGCGCTTGTCGCTTTTCTGATAGTAAACATATTTGTGGCGTTTATATTGTTAATCGGATACAAATATAGCATGCTTTATGAAACGGTGTATCTTAATCGGCTGAAATTATAATCCGGTGCATCAGAGCTTAGCGTCGAGGTATATGTGTTGCAAACCTTAAGAATAAAAGGCATAAACTTTAGGTATTGGCGGGGTAAAATCCGGGATTATTGTTAATTAATATAAATATAAAGTACTTTGCAATACATAGTACTAATATAATACATATATTTGTGCCATACAAAGAATGTCGGTAGGGCATCTTTGTTGTAATTAATAAAGCAAATTAATAATGAATAGATTATGGATGTTAATAATGTAAAGTCACAAATGCGTAAGGGCATGCTTGAATATTGCATCATGCTATTGCTCCATAAAGAACCGGCTTACGCTTCGGATATTATACAAAAACTGAAAGAAGCCCGGTTGATTGTGGTGGAAGGAACGCTGTATCCGTTACTTACCCGTTTGAAGAATGATGATTTATTGAGTTACGAATGGATAGAGTCCACGCAAGGGCCGCCACGCAAATACTATAAGCTGACAGAGAAAGGGGAGCTGTTTTTAGGTGAGCTGGAAGTATCTTGGCGGGAATTAAGTGATACGGTCAATCATATAGCGAATAATTAGCGGTTGGCAATTATACATATTAGATAATAAAGTAATAAATAAAAAACATATAACAATGAAAAAGACATTAACGGTAAACTTAGGCGGAACTGTTTTTCATATTGATGAAGACGCCTACCGTCTTTTGGATAATTATTTAAGTAATCTGAAAATACATTTCCGTAAGGAAGCCGGTGCAGACGAGATTATTGATGATATTGAGCGCCGTATTTCCGAGCTCTTTGCGGAGAAACTTACTGCGGGTTCGCAGGTGATTACCATTACTGATGTGGAAGAGGTTATTGCCCGTATGGGAAAACCGGAAGATATGGAAGCGGAAAATGATAGTGAGCCGTCGGTTGGCAATGCAACCCGTACTACGATACACCGCCGTCTTTACCGTAATCCGGATGATAAGTTACTGGGGGGTGTTATCAGCGGTATGGCTGCGTATTTGGGATGGGATGTGACTCTGCTCCGTCTGTTGTTGCTGGTTGTATTGATTTGTGGAGTAGGAACATTGATTCCGGTTTATATCGTTTGTTGGTTGGTTATTCCCGAAGCGCGTACAGCCGCCGAGAAACTGAGTATGCGCGGTGAAGCCGTTACGGTAGAAAATATAGGGAAGACCGTGACCGATGGTTTTGAAAAGGTTGCCAACGGTGTGAATGATTACATGAAATCCGATAAACCCCGTACTTTCTTGCAGAAGCTGGGTGATGCTTTGGTGATGGTGGCCGGTTGGTTTTTCAAAATCTGCCTGGTGATATTTGCCATTATTTGCAGCCCGCTATTGTTTGTGTTCGGAGTAGTATTTGTCGCGTTGCTTTTTGCGGCCGTGATGGTGGCTATTGGTGGCGGAGCTGCGCTTATCTCGATGTTCCCCACTTTTGATGTGATATTGCCTACTTCTCCGTTATCGGCTATTGTAATGTACATTGCGGGTATTTTGTTGGTGGGCATTCCATTGGTAAGTCTTGTTTGGGCAATATTCAGCCAGATATTTAAGTGGCAGCCGATGGCTTCCGGCTTGAAATGGACTTTGGTTATTCTTTGGATTGTGAGTGCAGCCGTCTTTGGTATCTGCTTCGCTATGCAGGGAGCAACCTTCCCGATATTGGGCATTCTGGTGTGATTAATAGAATAATATCCTATTGATGCATTGGTAAATAGGAAGTTAATAGAATATTTATAGCAAGTTAATATCATAAAGAAAGGAAGTTAACATCATCGTACCAACGATGTTAACTTCCTTTTTTCATATCCTTTTTTATCTGCTTTCTTTATTGTTTAGCCGGTTTCAGCCATTTATCCAGCCATTCAAAGAATGTACGCTGCCACAGAATACCGTTTTGCGGTTTCAGTACCCAATGGTTTTCATCGGGATAGATGAGCAATTCGGCAGGCACGCCGCGCATGACGGCTGCATCAAAAGCGGCCATAGCTTGGTTGGCGAGAATACGGAAATCCTTTTCACCGTGGATGCAGAGAATAGGAGTGTCCCATTTGTCTACAAAGAGGTGAGGGGAGTTGGCAAACGTACGTTGGGCTGTGGCATTGTTCTTTTCCCAGTATGCGCCGCCCATATCCCAGTTGGCAAACCATTTTTCTTCGGTTTCCAGGTATTGCATTTCCATATTGAAGATGCCGTCATGGGCGATAAATGCTTTGAAACGTTTGTCGTGATGTCCTGCAAGCCAGTAAACGGAGAAACCGCCGAAGCTGGCGCCTACACAACCCAAACGGTCTTTATCGACAAACGGCTCTTTCGCCATTTCATCAATGGCGGTGAAATAATCCTTCATGCACTGACCGCCGTAATCGCCGCTGATAGCCTCATTCCATTCTACGCCGAAGCCCGGAAGACCGCGACGGTTGGGAGCTACGATGATATAATCGTTGGCCGCCATAATCTGGAAATTCCAACGATAGCTCCAGAACTGGCTGACAGGACTTTGAGGACCGCCTTCGCAGAAGAGCAGGGTAGGATACTTCTTGTTCGGGTCGAAGTGCGGCGGATAGATAATCCAGGTCAACATCTGCTTGTCGTCAGTGGTTTTCATCCAGCGTCCCTCTACTTTACCCATTTCCAGTTGGTCGTAGATTTGTTTGTTCTCGAAGGTGAGTTGCGTTACGGGATAAATCTCCTCTACCGGAGTATTGCTATCGGCATTGTTGTACGTATCGGTACCGAACATGCAGACAGGGAAAGGTTTGCTGTCCAACTGACCGATGGAGAAAATTTCGTCGCCCATGGACATGGAGTGGCGTTTGGCAATCATGCTGTTACCGCATAAGGCCATCGAAGCATAGTCGTACATGCCGTTGGTCAGTTGGTATATATGTTTGTTATCTTCCAAACCGGTGTTGTAGATTTGGGTTCTGCCCTGCCATACACCCAGGAAGAAGATGCTTCGTGAGTCTTTATTCCACAAGAAAGCGTCTACATTGGATTGGAATCCTTGGCTGACGAAACGTTTCTCTCCGGTAGCACGGTCCATTACACACAGGCGGTTGAGGTCTGCCTCATAGCCGTCGCGCTCCATACTCTGCCATGCGATGTATTTGCCGTCCGGAGAATATTGCGGATTGGTGTCGTAGCCCGCCATTTCGGTTTGACCGTCGGAAGCTTTCGCATCCTGTTTGCAAAGGTTGACGAAGCCGCCTTTCTGTACATCGTATTCATAGATATCCGAGTCGGTAGAAATAGCATATGCCAGTCCCGTTTTCATACGGCAGGTGAAAGCCACTTTATCCGATGTGGGGCTCCACGCCAGTTGCTCGATGCCGCCGAAAGGCTTCATCGGACTTTCATAGGGAAGTCCTTCAAGGATGTCTTTCACATTACTGATGCCATTGCCGTCGAATTCGGCAACGAAAGGATGCGGAGCGGTCGTTACCCATTCATCCCAATGTTTGTACATCAAATCGGTAACGATGATGCCGGTTGCCTTGGGCAAATCGGGATGCTTGTCGGCGGTGCTCTGTACGGTCTTTACTTGAGCGATGAAAAGTAATTTCTTACCATCGGGCGAGAAAGCAAATCCTTCGATATCTCCGTCATACTGAGTGAGTTGTTTGCGTTCCGTACCGTCCGGATTCATTTCCCATACTTGGCTGCTACCGCTTTCATTGCACAGGAAAGCGATTTTCTTGCCGTCCTTAATCCAGGCAGGCTGGCTTTCCTGCCAATTGTCACGAGTAATTTGCTTGTTATTGCTGCCATCGGCATTCATAACAAACAGTTCATTATTGCTCTTATTATCCGGCACGCTGTAATAAGCTACCGAATAAGCAATCTGTTTCTCATCGGGCGATACGGCTACGCTGCCGATACGTCCCATTGCCCAAAGCGCTTCAGGCGTCATACGCTGACCTTCGATTTTTATATCCGATCTCTCGATAAGCGCTCCATTTTGTCCTGCTTCTTTGGTTCCGCCGCAGGATGCCAACATCATTGCTGCCGACATAAATAATAGGTTTGATTGTTTCATATATGTTTGAAGATTTATTTTGGTAGCGAAGATAGGGAATTAATTTAAATTTTCTTCAGACTCCATTTTCCTTTCTTCATATAGAAGTAACAAAGCACTAAAATACCTACGGAATAAACTATTTCCGATGTCCATGCAAATGCCACGTCTAACTTCAGATAGGCCACAATGTATGTGATATAGCAGGTGTAAATTACCAGCGTTATCAGCTCCAAGGCCAAGGCGGTACGTGTGTTACCCGTTCCCGATACGGACTGAAAATATACATTGGCCGGTACGAGAAACAAGTAAGCGGAGCAAAGCACCCACAGCGAGGGGATAGCCGCCTCTTGCAATTCCGGCATATCCGTATACACGCCCAATATCAATTTGGGGAACAGGGCGAAGAATACGGCAAACGGCAATACGAAAGCGTAGGCGATACGTATATGTTGCCGTATCGTTCCGGGTACGCAGCTGATGTTTCCCGCTCCGATAAGGTTGCTGACCAATGAGCCGCAGGTCGAAGCGAACGCCATCATCACCATAAACATGATTCCCGATACGTTACGGATGATATTTGTGATGGCCAGCGAACGTTCTCCCAAATGTTCTACGTAGAGGAACAGCAGGAACCAAGTAGAGAGTGACAGGAAATTCTGTACCATTGTCCAAAAAGAAACATTGAGCATACGCTTGAGAATGTTCCAACGGATGCCCGGTATCTTGTCCAGCCCATATTTGCGGATATCAATGCGGTTGCGGGTATAGATGATGAAGAATATCAATGAAACCAATTCCGCCAATGACGAGCCGATGGCCGCTCCGGCAATGCCGAGGACGGGGAAGCCGAACTTGCCGAATATCAGGATATAGTTGAAGACGACGTTGCTCAATACCATGACGATTGAGTTCAATGTCAGTGTCTTGGTTTGTGTCGTTCCCAGGAAAAACGCGCGGAACATTACTGCCGTAAAGGAGAAGAAGAAACCGAAGACACGCCAGTTGAGATAACTCATTGCCGCATCGTAAATATGCTCGGAAGAAACAAGTCGCTTCAATATCACCGGAGCAAAGCTATAACAGACGACAAACATAACCGCTGCCATTCCTAATTGAAAATAGATACCTTGATAGAACAAGTTGCCTATTTCTTTATATTGCTGCTCACCGTTACGCCGTGCAATCAGAATTTGCGCTCCGATACTGAAACCGAAGGCCACCATGAACATTACTATATAGAAGATACCCGCAATGGCAGATGCTCCTAATTCTATTTCGCCTACACGTCCCAGGAAGGCGGTGTCTGTCATACCGATCATCTGCTCCATGAGCAAACTGATTAGGATAGGGTAGGCTATAAGCCAAATTTCTTTGTAGGTGTACTTAGTTTGCATATTCGATAAATAAGTTTTTTTGATATACTTGAAAAAATCATTTGATATACTTGATAACCCTTTTTGATGTACTTGAAAAAGGAAAAGAAAGCCGGGCAATGCGAATTGTCCGGCTCCCTTCTGAAAAAATATCTTGAACGGAAGTTTTATTTCCTGTTCTGTTTTTCTTTCATCATCTGTTCTTGCTGCTTTTGCATGGCTTCAAGACGGGCGGCAAAGCCGGTTTTCTTCATTTTCTTCGGGTCTTTCTTCTTCGCTTCCAGTTGTGCAAGAAGAGCTTCCTCATTAGTCATCTTACGCATGATAAGTGTAGTCACTACGCTGATAAGCGTGGAAATGAAGTAGTAATAGTTCAGTCCCGAAGGATAATCGTTCAATATGAACAGGAACATAACAGGCATCAGGTATGACATCCATTTCATAGCCGCCATTTGCGGATTGGCGCCGGTATCCTGCTGCTGCATCATAAACCTGGTGTTCAGAATATTTGTTACGGTCATCAACAAACAGAATAAACTGAGGTGACTGCCCAGGAACGGAATATGGAACGGGAAGTTGATGAATGCGTCGTATGTAGACAAGTCATCGGCCCACAAGAAACTTTGCTGGCGAAGCTCGATAGCACTCGGTACGAACATAAACAAGGCCATTAAGATGGGGAACTGAATCAGCATAGGCAAACATCCGCCCATCGGGCTGACACCGTACTGGCTATACAATCCCATTACTTCCTGCTGTTTCTTCATGGCATCTTCCTGCTTGGGATATTTTTTGCCGATTTCGTCGATTTTAGGTTTCAGGACGCGCATTTTAGCAGAAGAAATATACGTTTTCCAGGTTGCGGGGAATACCACTGCTTTTACGATCAGTGTCATCAGCAACAAAACGATACCCATGCTCAATCCCCAGCTGGATAACCAGTCGAAGATGTTGATGGTGAACCATTTGTTTATCCAGCGGATTAACGGCCAGCCCAAGTATACCAAGCGGTTGAGTTCCCACTTATCCTCACGTCCCTTATCGAGCGCAGTCAGTGTTTTGTAGTGGTTCGGACCGAAGTAGAAGAACAGTTGAGTAGGAGTTTTGCCCGTCGGATCGAAAGCCGTACTCATTTCAGCGGAATAATCCTTGATATATCCGCTGCCCTGCGCTTCCATTTTTGAGTTTAACTTGGTCTTTTCAAAGTCTGCATCGGCCAGGAATACAGAAGAGAAGAACTGATTCTTGAAAGCAATCCAGTCCAAACGTTCTGCAACTTCTTTTTCATCATTCTTACCGGCGGATAGATAGTCGGTTCCGTCTCCGGTAATTTTATAAGTCAGTTCCGACAAACGGTTTTCGTACGTATACCCCTTTTCTATCTGGCGTGCACGTTGCGACCACTCGATATCCACATAGTCGGTACTTGCCAGTTTGTTTGCCATGCCTATTGCGTCAATCGTAAAGTCTACCAGATAGGTGTCATTATGCATGGCATAATTAAAGTCGATATAGCTGGCGCTATCTGCCGACAAACGCATGGTTACGGTACTGTCCGTTCGGTTTACCACTGTAAAGTAGTAATCTTCCGTCTGTATCGTTTCCTTTTTGTTGTAGAAAAGGAAGTTCATGGAAGCGTCGTCGCCGCTGAATAAAGTAACAGGAGTCTTCTTGTCCTGTCCCATATACTCTTTCAACGTAGCTGATGAAATACGTCCGCCTTTAGTGGCTACCGTCAGTTCCGCCAGGTTGTTTTGTATTGTAACCTGTGAGTCGGTTCCTTGAAGCGCATTAAAGAATAGGGCGGTGGAATCTGCCGTTTGAGCTTCTTTGTCATTAGCCAGGGCGGCTTCCGCCTTTGCTTTCAGGTCAGCTTCGCGTTGTTGTACTTGGGCTATGGAGTCATAATAACGTTGCTGTGCGGCCAGCTGCTCCTTGCTCGGACGGCTTAGGAAACTGAATCCGACTAACAAAACGGCTATTAGGACAAGGCCTGTGATGGTATTTTTATCCATTTAGTCAAATATGAATTATCTATTATTAATTAGTAATGATTACTTCTTTTCATTTTCAATCGCAGCTTTCACAAAGGCTACGAACAACGGGTGCGGGTGTAATACTGTACTGCTGTATTCCGGGTGGAACTGGGTTCCCACAAACCACTTCAATGCAGGAATTTCCACGATTTCCACTAAATCGGATTCCGGATTGATACCTACGCATTTCATGCCTGCCGCCTCATATTCCGTTTTATAGGCGGAATTAAACTCGTAACGGTGGCGATGACGCTCCTGTATGTGCTCTGTTCCGTAGGCTTCGTATGCTTTGCTGCCTTCTTGCAATACGCACTCATAGGCGCCCAAGCGCATGGTACCTCCCATATTGGTAATGGATTTTTGTTCCTCCATGATGTCGATAACGTTGTGAGGCGTCTTTTCGTCCATTTCGCGTGAATTGGCGTCTGCGTATCCCAAGACATTGCGGGCGAATTCGATGGCGATGCACTGCATGCCCAAGCAAATACCGAATGTCGGAATATCGTGCGTACGCGCATATTTGATAGCTACAAATTTACCTGCGATGCCGCGTTCGCCGAAGCCCGGTCCGATGAGAACACCCGACATGCCTTTTAATGCTTCCGCTACGTTTTCGTCTGTCAGCTTTTCGCTGTTTACAAAATCTACGGATACCTTGCGGTCATTATATGTTCCGGCTTGTGAAAGGGCTTCGCGGATGGATTTGTAAGCATCCTGCAAGTCGTATTTACCCACCAGCGCAATGTGTACCGGTTCTGTAGTTTCTGCCTTATGACGACGTTCGAGGAAAGCGCGCCAGGGGCCCAGTCCCGGAGTGTCGCCCACAGGAAGTCCCATTTTTTTCAAGATGGTTTCATCCAATCCCTGAGCTTGCATCAAGATAGGCACTTCATAGATGGTCGGCGCATCAATGCTCTGTACAACGGCATTTTCGTCCACGTTACAGAAAAGGGCTACCTTCTTGCGTAAATTGGTGCTCAATTCGTGTTCCGTACGGAGCACAAGCACGTCGGGCTGAATTCCGGCGCTTTGCAATTCTTTTACGGAATGCTGGGTGGGTTTTGTTTTCAATTCACCGGCAGCGGCGAGGTAGGGCACATAAGTAAGGTGTACGCACAACGCGTCTTTACCCAGTTCCCATTTCAGCTGGCGGATACTTTCCAAATACGGAAGAGACTCGATGTCACCTACCGTACCGCCGATTTCAGTAATAACAAAATCGAACTTGTATTTGTTGCCCAACAGCTTTACGTTACGCTTGATTTCATCTGTGATATGGGGAATCACCTGAATGGTCTTTCCCAGATAATCGCCGCGACGCTCTTTGTCGATAACGCTCTTATAGATACGTCCGGTTGTAATGTTGTTAGCTTTGGTAGTCTGGATGCCCAGGAAGCGTTCATAGTGTCCCAAGTCAAGGTCAGCTTCGTGACCGTCTACCGTTACGTAGCATTCTCCGTGTTCATAAGGGTTCAGTGTGCCCGGGTCGATATTGATATACGGGTCGAACTTTTGAATCGTTACTTTATAACCTCTTGCTTGCAATAATTTACCGATGGATGACGAAATAATACCTTTACCTAATGAAGAGGCAACGCCACCGGTGACGAAAATATACTTTGTTTCTCCCACAGCTATACTGTTTTAATATTATTGTTTTGTTTGGTCGATGTACACATTTGTGTACCTACCTGTCTACAGATGAGACTTAAAAAGCGCAAAATTACAAAAAAAAGAGGAAGTACATAAAGTTTCGGCGAAACAATTCTAAAAAAAGTGATGCTGCAATGTTATTAAGTCCGTATCATCTCCGTACCAGCTCCGTACTATCTCCGTATCATCTCCGTATCACCTCCGTGTCATCTCCGTATATATATGTTTGGACTTGATACGGACTTGATACGGAGATAACACGGAGATAGTACGGAGCTGGTACGGAGCTGATATGAACTTGTCATCCTAAGTACCGGCTATTGCTAATCTTTTCTTTACTCTTTTCTATGTTTTCTAAACATTTTAAATTACTTTTGCAGTCAAAACATAGATTTTAGGGCGTTATGAAGAATAGATACTTATCTTTATGGGCAGTTGCTGCGCTTTTTTCTTCGTCGATAGTGGCGCAGAATTCAGTAAAGCCTGTCTTAAAGGCCGGAGAGGAACCGGCTGCCGCACAAGTGGATACCTTGTCGGATGTGATGAAGCAATATTTTGTCTTAAAGTTGAAACCGGCGAATGATACTCTCAAGTTGGACACAGTATCCATACTGCATGAGAAGTATTTTGGAGTATTAAACTATCTGAATGATCCGTCTACTCCTGAACGTTACATTCCTGATAATCCCGATTACTACCGTCTGTTTCTTAAGCCATTTACATATTATAATTCTCCTATAAAGCGTGTTTCTACATTGGATTGGAAATTTGAACCTTTTGATACGGTTGAATTGCCAGTGAAAGAACTTTTGCCATTTGATGAAGCCCGCTTCACCTCGAAGGAGCGTGCGAATGAAACAGTGGATCGTGCTTTGCTCTATCTTTATGCTAATGATGATCTGCATAAGATCGTGGCATGGGAAGATGATATTATGCAGGTGAGGGTATTCAAGGATAATATTGAAAAAGAAGCATCTTCTAAACCTTCTGTGATGAAATTATTCACTCAGGAAAGCATGGCGGAAGTGAAAGAAGATGCGGAAGTGGTTATCCGTAAACCTAACTGGTGGGTAACAGGCGGAAATGGTTCTTTGCAGATTACTCAGAATTATATTTCGGATAACTGGTATAAAGGGGGTGAGAGTACGAATTCTGTACTGGCCAACTTACAACTGTTTGCTAATTACAATGACCGTGAAAAGATTCAATGGGAAAGTTTGTTGGATGCCAAATTAGGATTCTCTTCAGCGCCCTCTGATGAATTTCATGATTATTTGGTCAACACGGACCAACTCCGTATATACAGTAAGTTAGGTGTTCAGGCAGCGTCTAATTGGTACTATACGATTTCGACGGAATTCAAGACACAGTTCTGTCATGGATATAAAGCCAATAAAGAGCCTTTGGTATCGGCATTTCTGGCTCCGGCAGATTGGTCTGCCAGTGTCGGTATGGACTATAAGTTGAAGAAGAAAAAGTTTAATTTGTCTGTTTTTATAGCTCCGTTGACGTGGACTATGCGTTATGTGGGTAATAAGGAAGTGAATGAAGTGGATTTTGGTTTGGAGAAGGGTAAGACGGTGCGTCATAATTTTGGTTCGCAGGTACAACCCACTTTGTTCTGGCAAATCATTCCATCCATTACGTTAGATTCTCGTTTGGATTATCTGACAAGTTATGAATGGGTGCGTATTGAATGGGAAAATACATTCAACTTTGTGTTGAACCGTTATTTGTCGACCAAACTTTATATACATGCCCGTTTTGACGATAGTAGCAAGCCTACTTCA
>ENA-ORTP01000050-ORTP01000050.1-human-gut-metagenome-genome-assembly--contig:-NODE-50-length-142162-cov-6.274603_pt1 | contig 142162 bp, 118 predicted proteins | sample MGYA00241913_ERZ509190 | MGnify/ENA primary metagenome ERZ509190 (study PRJEB26280, sample SAMEA2338839) | human gut metagenome | biome: human gut; feature: human-associated habitat; material: faeces...
TAATAGACGTAACCCCCCCAATACATTATATAGTTTTTGCTACACCCCATAAAAACGAAATACCTTCTCCTAAAAAGGCCAGCTTACCCCGCTGGCCTTTTTACTTTTCCGTCTGCAGGGCTGAAAAGGAGGAAGATGTTCTGTTCTTCTTGTGCAATGTCTGAAAATCAGATAGAATAAAAGAAGAAGGCGAGGGAGTGATGAGTGTGATTGACAGAGAAGCGCTGTTTTGCGATGAAACAAAGGATTACAGGAATCCCTATGAGCCTGACGCCGGGGACACAGTCTGCCTGAGACTGCGGACGGCCAGGGACAATGCGGATTCTGTTTTTTATATAGAACCGGAGACGAAAATCCGAAGGAGAATGAAGCGGGTCTGCACAGAGGGCCGCTTCGACTACTACGAAATCTGCGTGGAGATCGACGAGGAGCCGGTTTCCTACCATTTTGAGATACGCCTGGGCAGTGAAATCTGCTTTTACAACCGTCTGGGAGCGGAGAATCAGGCGGAGGCCGCCTATGCGTTCCGGATTATTCCGGGGTTCCATGTGCCGGAGTGGGTGCAGGGAGCCGTCATGTACCAGATTTATGTGGATCGTTTCCGCAACGGAGATCCCACCAATGATGTGGAGACCAACGAATATATTTATATAGGAAGCCCGGTACAGCGGGTGGAAGACTGGGACGAGCTTCCCAGGACGCTGGATGTGGGGCGCTTTTACGGAGGCGATTTACAGGGAGTCTGGGATAAGCTTGACTACCTGAAAGGCCTGGGAGTGGAGTGTATTTATCTGAATCCCGTCTTTGTGTCGCCCTCCAACCACAAGTATGACTGCCAGGATTATGAACACATTGATCCCCACTATGGAGTGATCGAGGAGGATATGGATCTTCTGGTGGCTTCCGACGCCATGGACAATGATATGGCGGGAAAATACGCGGCCAGGACGGCTGACGAGGCCAACTTAAAGGCCAGCGATGAGTTTTTCGCAGCGTTTATCGCAGCGGCCCACCAGAAAGGAATCCGGGTTATAATCGATGGAGTGTTCAACCACTGCGGCTCTTTTAACAAGTGGATGGACGCGGAGCTGATTTATCAGCATGAGGGCAATTATGAGCCGGGGGCCTATGTGTCGGCTGACAGCCCCTACCGCAGCTATTTTAAGTTTAACAATCAGGACGGCTGGCCCTTTAACGACAGCTACGACGGCTGGTGGGGCTTTTCCACGCTTCCGAAGCTGAACTATGAGGAGTCGGAGGAGCTGTGCCAGGCGGTGATGCGGGTGGCTGAGAAATGGGTCTCTCCTCCTTTTGGAGCGGATGGGTGGCGCCTCGACGTGGCGGCTGACCTGGGGCGCAGCAGCGAGTTCAACCATCAGTTCTGGCAGCGGTTCCGGGATGCGGTAAAAAAGGCCAACCCTCAGGCGGTGATTTTAGCAGAGCATTACGGAGATCCGTCTCCCTGGCTGGACGGAAGCCAGTGGGATACGGTTATGAACTACGACGCGTTTATGGAGCCGGTTTCCTGGTTCTTGACAGGGATGGAAAAGCACAGCGACGAGTTTAACGAGAAGCTTCTGGGAAATGGAACGACTTTTTTTGACATCATGCGCTACCACATGTGCCGGATGCAGCCCCAGTCTGTTTACAGCGCTATGAACGAGCTTTCCAACCATGACCATTCCCGGTTTATGACCAGGACGAGCCGCAGGACAGGGCGGCTGGATTCGGCTGGATCTGCGGCGGCTTCAGAGGGGATCAGCTATGGCACGTTCAGACAGGGCGTTGTGATGCTGATGACCTGGCCGGGGGCGCCCACGCTGTACTATGGGGACGAGACAGGACTCTGCGGCTGGACGGATCCGGACTGCAGGAGAACCTACCCCTGGGGCCGGGAGGATCAGGAGCTGATAGAATTTCACCGGTATATGACCAGCATTCACAGACGCCACCCTGCCTTTCGCACAGGTTCTGTAAAACGCCTTCTGGCTGAACAGGATTTGATTGCCTATGCCCGTGTGTCGGAGGGCTGGACCGCCGGAAAAGCAGAGCTGGAAAACGGCGAGATGAAGCGGCAGAGAGAGAGCCGCGGAGTGGCGATTGTCAACATCTCGGAAGAAGAGCGGGCCGTGAGAATTCCCGTGTGGCTGGCAGGCATTACAGACAGCATGGAGCTTCGCCGCTGTATGCTCACCTACGAGGAGGGATACAATGCCGGACAGGTGCTTTACCCTGTGAAGGACGGAGTGCTGGAGATTACTCTTCCGCCCAGGGGGGCGGCTGTTCTGACAGCAGAGAGGAAAATACAGCCGGATCTTCGTTCGAAATAGAAATTTCATGAAATTCTGTAAAAATTATTTTTTGAAATATGCTTGATTTTTTCGTCAAAATATGATATTATCTAACACGGTTACAAACCGTATGGATGGGTTCCCGAGTGGCCAAAGGGGGCAGACTGTAAATCTGTTGCGACACGCTTCGGTGGTTCGAATCCACCTCCATCCATTGCAGTGTGAGAGCGCTGCTTCTCAGAGTGGAAATCACTCATAAGAGATGCCGCAGTGGCGGAACTGGCAGACGCACAGGACTTAAAATCCTGCGAGGGTTAAACTTCGTACCGGTTCGATTCCGGTCTGCGGCATTACAGAGAGTCTTGAGAAATCAAGGCTCTTTTTTCGTTTCCGGAAGAGCTTCTGGGGAGCATTCATGTCGAAACCAGTCCCTTTTGGCGCGCTGCTGTCTTTTTCCTCAGGTTTTTCTGCGTTCTTGAATATCCCTTTTTAAAAACAGTCATAGATTCCAAACTTCATTGCATACAATAAATAGCAAAGGAGTGATAGCATGTCTAATTATCAGCGGTTAATATCATATATCTATACATATGAGAGCGGACTGAAAGGCAAAAATGTGGGGTTTGCCAAGCTGGAGACAAGAAACAGCCAGTGCCGTCTGACTGTAAATGTAAAAAAGGTTGTTCCGGTGGGAAGCCCCTTGGGGGTGTATCTGCTGTCGGGAGATGGGGAGCAGAGAATCGGAACGCTGTTTTCCAGAAACGGGGCGGGAGAATTCCGCGCGCTTTTAAACGCGGATCGGGTAGAGGGAAGCGGCAGGCCCCTGCAGGAGTTTTTTGGCCTTTCCATTCATGAGGCGGAGAATGCAGGCCATTCCTACACAACCATTTGGGAGGATGCGGCGATGAACGCTGCTGAGGCGGTGAAGAAAGAGGAGAAAAACGCTGACAGAAGCCAGGAAAAGCTTCAAAGCCGGCAGGAAGAGGAGCGGGCGGACCAGGCAGAAGAAATAGGACCGGAAAGCGAAGCGGAGGAAGCGCTGGAAAAGCAAGAGAAAGAGGCCGGGCGTCCAGAGAAGGAAGAACAGAAGCCAGAAGCGGAGAAGCCGGAGGAAGAAGAGGAAGAAATAAAGCCGGTAGAGGAAAAAGTAGAGGGGGAAGAGGAGAAAAGAGAAGCGGAAGAGGAGAAAACAGCAGCAAAAGAGGAGAAAACAACAGCGGAAGAGGTCCAGTCCAGGGCAGAACAGGAGAAGGAAGAGGAAGAAACAAAACGGGAGACAGAGGAGAAAAACAAGCGGGCAAAGGGGGAGGAGCCAGAAGAAGAGATAAGAAGAGTCAATGTGGAAGCGGCACAGACAGCGCCGGAAAGAGCAGGAAAAACAGACGAAGCAGGGGAGCAGGAGAAAAACAGTATACGGGAGAGGCTGCTTTGCCAGAATACTCTGCCGCCCATCCGGACAGTTTCTTCCCATGCGCTGTCTGGAACAGGAGCCGGAACAGAGGCTATGACGGAAGGCAAAACAGACGCTATGACGGAAGCCAGAACGGAAGCCAGGACAGACCGGCGAAGCGCCCGCCCGCGTTCGCGCCGCAGACTGGACGGGGGAATGAGCGCCAGAGAGTGGGCGGAAAACCTGGCGGCTCCAAGAGGCCTTAACCGGGACTGCAAAACGGAAGCTACCATAAAAGCGGACGACAGAGCGTTTATTCCTCTTCACGAGCTGGACGACGGATGCAGCCACCAGAGAATGTGGGCCAGACTGAGACGGAAGTACCCTAAAATACTGGCTTTTGACTATGAACCTGGCTGTGAAATTCTGACGATCAAACCCCAAGATATCGGTCTTCTTCCCAGAGAGGCCTGGATTTTTGGAAATAACAGTTTTCTGCTCCACGGGTACTACAGCTATCGGTATTTGATTTTAGCGAGATTGGAAAATCCTGGCGGGGAGCCCAGATATCTCCTGGGAGTCCCGGGGCATTATTCTTCCAATGAAAAATATATGGCATCCATGTTTGGATTTTCTGATTTTATTATGTCAAAAAAACAGCCGTCAGGGGACGACTGTTTTGGATACTGGTATACAGACGTGCGGGTGGGAAATTAGAAAAGGCATGGCTTTCTAATCGACTCCGCGCAGTTTGGCGGTTTTGGCGCAGGGACGGACAATATCCAGATAGTGCAGAAGCTCTTCCTTGGAGCAGGCTGAAAAACCGGGAGTGAGAACGTTTTCAGAATCCTGGTAAGACTGAAGAAAATAGGAGCTGCAGCCGTTGATCCACTGAGCGATATCAATAAAATCCTCTTCGGAGTGGAGCTCTCTGACAACCGTCGTGCGGAATTCGAAGGGAACAGCCCCTGAAAGCAGAAAGGCAATGCTTTCTTCGATAGGAGCAAGGCTGATTCCCGGTACGCCGCAGGCCCGGCCATAGTTTGCCCGGCCCGCTTTGATATCCATAGCGGCATAATCGATCAGGCTCTGTTCGCATAGGCGTTTCAGAACCTCTGGCCGGAAGCCGTTGGTATCCAGCTTAACAGCCAGTCCCAGCGAACGTATCTTTCTGATAAAATCCTCCAATTCTGGATGCAGGGTCGGTTCCCCTCCTGTAATACAGACTCCTTCCAAAACATTGGAACGTTTTTTCAGAAAGGCCAGTACGTCCGGCACGGAGAAGGGATGCTCTGCGCAGCCGTCCAGCAGATCGCTGTTGTGGCAGAAGGGACACCGGAAGTTGCAGCCGCCCAGAAAAATAGTGGAGGCCACGCGGCCTGGATAGTCGAGAAGAGTTGTTTTTTGTAAACCGCATATATTCATGGTAAAACCTCCAATGGATCATGTTGTGGAACTGGTATATATTCTCACTAGACTCGTGAAAAACCTCGCCAAGTGTTCATATTATACCATTCTTTTTTCAGAATATCTACTGACCGTGATAAACTGGGGGCTGAATGTGGTATAATAACCTCTGTTAAATCATGAATCAAGGAGCGCAACTATATGGAAATCGAACGAAAGTATCTCATTGAAGCTGCAGAAATGCCGGAAAACTGTCTTTCCTATCCGTTTCTGCAGATCGAGCAAGCCTATCTGTCTGTGGATCCGGTGGTGCGGATCCGCAGGCAGGACAATTCCTTCTATCTCACCTACAAATCCCGCGGGAAAATGGCCAGAGAAGAGTACAATCTCCCCTTAAACGCCCAGTCCTACGCCCATCTGCTGGCAAAGGCCGACGGCCTGGTTCTCACTAAGAAACGGTATCTCATTCCCGCAAAGGACGCAGGCATTCCAGCCTCTCCGCTTACCATTGAGCTGGACGTATTTGAAGGAGCTTATCAGGGGCTGGTTCTGGCAGAGGTGGAATTCTCCTCAAAAGAGGAGGCAGACCGGTTTGTGCCTCCCACCTGGTTTGGACGCGAAGTTACCTTTACAGGCGAGTATCAGAACAGCGTTCTGGCCATGAAGGAAATTTAGCGCCAAGGCGGCTGTCAGGAAAACGGGGCAAAGCGGTTCGGACCGGCGGTTACAGGCCGCCGTCCAGAGGCCTCTCGTCCACATCTGAAAGAGCCTTTGCATTGGAAACCTCTGTCAGAACCACGTCCTCCAGATGGTTTCTGAGCACTGACTTGCCGCCACGATCCCCCAGGAGAGCGCACAGTTCCCCGCGGTAATCCCCCCGAAACAGGACGGGATTGCCCGGCTCTCCCTGAAAGGACAGAGCTCCGATCCCCTTTCCTGACCGGATCGTCCGGGTAATCATAGCCTTTACCTCCTCTGCTCTCAGCCATGGCTGATCGCAGACAGAAAACAGCAGCCAGTCGTCCGGTTTTGGATCCGCCGCCTGAACGCCCAGGCGGACAGAGTGGGAAATCCCTGCCTCCGGCTCTCTGTTTCTGACAGCGAGAGCGGAGGCCTTCCCTGCTTCTGCGGCGATCTCCTCATAAGCGGTCACCAGAACAATCTGCACCTCCCATCCCTGCTCTGCCTTCAGTTCTTCTCTCACACAGCAGGCACAGGACAGGACCCGCCGGTACATCGGCAGTCCCTCCACCTGGTAAAACAGCTTATTTTCTCCCTGAAACCTCCTGGACAGCCCGGAAGCCAGAAGAATACAAAAGATCATTTCAGTTTTCCCAGTCCTCTGATAATCTTCTCCGGGGTAATGGGAAGCTCCCTGAACCAGAGGCCTGTAGCGTGATAAACCGCCTGGGCAATGGCAGGCGCAGGCGTGTTGATTACCACCTCGCCGATGGATTTGGCGCCAAACGGCCCTGTAGGCTCGTAGCTGGATTCAAACTCCACCTGCAGATCCGGAATTTCCAGCCTGGACGGAATCTTGTACTGCATAAAGGAATTCTCCTTCAGACGGCCCTTCTCTGTATAATTGATATCCTCGTAGAGCGTCATTCCGATTCCCTGGACAATGCCGCCCTCCGCCTGGACTCTGGCAAGAGGCGGATTGACAACTGTTCCGCAGTCCACAGCCGCCTTATAGTTCACTACCTCGATCTGCCCGGTAGCCAGATCTACCTCCACCTCTGCCATTCCGCACATAAACGGCGGCGGAGATTTAGGGGAAGAGTGGGATGCCGAGGCTTCCAGAGCCATATTGTTTCCGCACATACTTCTGGTGGAAATGTCCGCCAGGGAAACTTTTCTTTCCTCCTCCCCCAGCACATAGACAAACGCGCCGTCAAAGTCCGTCTGTTCCGGATCTGCGCCGAGCATGTCTGATCCCTTCTTCACAATCTTCTCTCTCAGCTGTCCGCAGGCCTGCACAGCCGCCATACCTGTTATGTAGGTGGTGCTGGAAGCATAGGATCCGGAATCATAGGGAGAATTATCTGTATCCACACCGGAAACCACAATCTGATCCACATCGCACTCCAGGCAGTCCGCCGCAATCTGGGCTAAAATCGTATCGCAGCCCGTTCCCATATCTGTCGCGCCGATCATCATATTGTAGTGGCCGCTGTCTGCCAGACGGATGGACACAGTTCCCACGTCCACGCCGGAGATGCCGGAGCCCTGCATGGAAATGCCCACTCCCACTCCGCGGACCTTGCCATTGCCCATGTCGCGCCTGGGGAACTTTTCTTCCCAGTTCATCATCCTGGCGGCCCGATCCATGCACTCCTCCACGTGACAGCTTTCCAGAAGTTCATGGTAATAGGCCGGCATAATCTGGCCCTCCTTCAGGAAATTCATCCTGCGGATAGCGAGGGGATCGATTCCCAGCAGATCGGCCGCCTCGTTTAAGGCAGATTCCACTGCAAAAAGTCCCTGAGTCGCCCCGTATCCCCGATAGGCTCCAGAGGACTGATGATTCGTGTAAACTACATCATAGGCAAAGCGGAACGCCTCCGGCGTATAGATGGGAATGGACTTATGTCCTGACAATCCCACAGTTGTAGGGCCGTGTTCTCCGTAAGCGCCTGTGTTGGACAGGGTGTAAACGTCCACGGCCCGGACCATTCCCTCTTTGGACAATCCCATCTTCACACGGATTTCCATCTCGTGGCGGGGAGACGCTGCTATCATGGACTCATATCTGGAATACACCATCCTGGCCGGACGGCCTGTTTTCATGGTGACGAAAGCCGGATAAATCTCTGAAACTCCTGTCTGCTTGGCTCCGAAACCGCCGCCGATCCGAGGCTTCACCACCCGGACTCTGGATTTTTCAATACCCAGGGCGTTGGCTAAAATCCTTCTGATATGGAACGGAATCTGGGTGGAGGAAACCACGTTCAGACGTCCGAACGCGTCCAGGAACGTATAGCTTCTAAAGGTCTCCATCATTGTCTGATTATTGGCCTTTGTGTGGTAGGTACGCTCTATCACCAGATCGCAGCGCGCAAAGGTTCCCTCCACGTCCCCTTCCTCCTCGCTGCCGCTGGCACAGAGATTTCTCTTATTGTCCGCTCCTACCGGACAGAGAGCCTTCCAGTCCTCCTCCGGGTGAACCAGCACGGGATTGTCCTTCGCTGTCCGAAAATCCAGCACAGGCGTCAGAACCTCGTACTCCACCTGAATCAGCTTCAGGGCCTTATCTGCCGCCGCTTCCGTTTCAGCTGCCACAATGGCGGCCACGTCTCCTGCAAACCGGACTCTTCTGTCAATAATATACCGGTCATAGGGGCTTGGCTCCGGATAGGTCTGTCCCGCCTGGGTAAAGCGAAGCTGAGGAGAATCCTTCCAGGTCAGCACGCAAACCACGCCAGGCACCTTCTTAGCCTGCTCTGTGTGGATTTCCTTTACCAGCGCGTGAGCGTGAGGGCTTCTCAGCGCCTTCACGATCAGGCAGTCAGAGGGAGCCATATCGTCTGTGTAAACCGGACGTCCCGTCATAAGAGCCATGGCGTCCTTTTTCATAGTCGGACGGGTGACAAAGCCCTGTTTTCTCAAACGCTCCTCCTTGTCCTCCCGCACAGTTTTTCCAAAATCAGGCAGTCTGTTTTCCTGTTCCAGATCTACTGTTTTCTGCATGAAGCATCTCCCCCTTTCTTTGTTTTTCTGTATTCCAGCCAGTTTCTGATCGCCCGCATCTGGCCCGCATAGCCAGTGCAGCGGCAGAGATTTCCGGACAGATATTCCCGTATTTCATCAGAAGAAGGAATCGTATCAAATTCTCTCTCCATAGCCAGCACGTTCATGATAAATCCCGGCGAGCAGAAACCGCACTGTTCGGCTCCCTGCTCTCCCAGAAAGCGGCCGAATTCTTCCGCCTCTTCTTTAAGCCCCTCCAGCGTCGTCACCTGGCGTCCCTGAGTCCGCATGGCCGGCACAGCGCAGGAAAGCACCGGAGTGCTGTCCAGCCAGACTGTACAGAGGCCGCAGTTTGTCGTCTCGCAGCCGCATTTGACACTTTTGTATCCCTGCGCTCTGAGAAACTGAAGAAGAGACAGATCCGCCGCCACGTCGGCTGCCACCGGACGTCCGTTAATGATGCATTTTAATTCCATGACGTTTCCTCCTTCCTGTCTGCTTCGATCCGGTTCAGGCATCTGGAAACCAGAACGCCTGCCAGATATTTTCTGTACTCGGCGGAAGCTCTCATATTCGTTCCATATGTAAATTTCTCTGTCAGCGCCTTCACTGCCTCGTCCCTCTGATCCACTTCCCCTGAAAGTTCCGTCTCAGGAACTGAATATGCTCTTGCCTTTCCTGGTCTGGCCCCCACGGAAACGGTAAACTGGCCGTCTCTCAGACAGACTGCCGCCGTCAGCACCGGGAAGTCCACCGCCTCGTTCCTCATACTCTCATAGGCGGCAAAAGTCTGTCCCTTTTTCACCAGAACAGAAAGCAGAATATCTCCGTCCTCCTCCCGGTCTAAAAACTCTCTGAGAGGAAGCACGCCTCCCTTAAACAGCTTTACCTGGGCGTCCAGAGCCAGAAACAGCGTCAGCACGTCTGAAAAACCAAAGCGGCCGTAGATGCTGCCCCCTACGGTAGCGCAGTTTCTAAACTGTGTTCCCACGATGTGCCGCAGGCTGTCAGCTCCCGCCCCCCTTGTCCATGCCTGAAAGCTCTTGTGAGTTTCCAGCTTTCTCAGGGAGACCATGGATCCTATCTCGAATCCTTCCTCCGTCTCCTCAATCTGGTCAAGCCCCAGACCGCTTAAATCAATCATCGTCTGAACTGTGCGGTTCTGAAGTCTCAGCCAGCAGAAGCCGCCGCAGATCACAGCCGACTTTTTCCGGTTCAGCTCATAGGCCTCGTCCAGACTCTCTGCCATAATAAAGTGGTTGTAATGAATCACAGGATCCCCTCCTTTTATCATCCGGACAGAAGCCCGGAGCCTTGTCCGGCCTCCGGGCTTCTGCGCCGCGTCTGTTTCTTATTTTTCTGTCAGTTGAAATTCTTCTTCTACTCTTAACTCTTTCTTAAATTTTATCATAAATCCTCTGTCAGGACAATCAGAAAAATAGGGGAGCGGTTTGATCTAATTTTTTGCGCGGCGGCGTTCCTCCTGATTTTCCCGGGGCTTTTCCTCAGAATCGCTGTCCCAGATTTCCTGTCTGGCTGCCAGACAGTCTTCGTCAATTTCATACGCTGTGTTTCCTTCTATAATTAAACGGATTCCCACTGTTTTTACCTCCCATCTGCTTTATTATATGCTTTTCCAAAACAGGCTGTGACGTCTTCGCGCTGCGGACGAGGCAGCTTTCTTCCCTGTATCATGTTTTCAGGCAGCTTTGCATATATTGGGTTAAAAAAGAATTCCCGAAAAGAGGTTATATCCATGAAAACGGAATCTGATTTAAAAATGACGGATTTAGATTATCTGACCGCCTCCCCCCACCTGCAGATGATCAAAGCCGCCCTTCCCTACATACATGTGCCGGAGCAGCGCTTTTTTTCCATGATCGTAAAGCTCAGTGAGCTGGAGCGCACCATGAAGCTTTTTGAGCAGAAGGAGGACGGCATGGTAGGTATCTGCTCTCTGGAGGAAAACGCCTCCGATTCACCGCTCGATATGTTAAACGCCATGAAGCCCTACGGAACGCCCGAGGAGCAGGAATTTATTGATCTGATTGTAAATTTTCTCCAAGGCTCCCGGATTTACCAGTCCTACCGAGCATCTGCGGAGGACGGTCCCGCAGGCGCGGCAGAAGCCGAAAAAAGCAGCGTATGCGGGGATGAGGAAGACGGGCGCGGCTCCTCCAGCCGTCCCCTCAGAGGCGGACCGCATTTTTCCATTGAGCATCTGAAAAACATGCTGCCCCCAGAGCAGCAGTCAAAGCTGGAAACGGCCCAGCTTCTCATGCAGACCATGCAGGGCATATAAAAGGAAAGGATGGATCGATATGAACGCAGCCTGGAAACAGGATCCAAGATTAAAAACCATGAATCAGGAAAAATTAAACTATTTGACAAAGCTGGCGGAAACGGTAGAACAGACTCCTAAAGACAAGCTGATGCCCCTATTTATGAGCATGGCCGCCGGTTCCGGCCAGTTTCAGTTTACAGACTCGGAAACAGATCTTCTGGTATCCATTATGACGGCAAAAATGAGTCCCGCTGAGAAAAAGCGGGTAGAAATGCTCAGAACTCTCTCGAAAAAACTGGGAGGGAAGAAAAAATAAACGCAGAAAAGGAGGAAGCATTTTCCTGCTCCACCAAAGGCAATGGAAAACGCTTCCTCCCTCTTTTCTCAAAGAAAACCGCTGAAAGCCGTTTTTATTTTAGATCTCCTTCTTCCAGAGTCCGTGAAGGTTGCAGTACTCGTAAGCTGCCACTGCCTCGTCGTCCTCGCTGAGAATAAACTGAGCCTCCGGCTTCTCGCCTGGGTTCAGATATTTGATCTGGCTGCCCTTCTTAGTCTCCAGGGCAATCCACTGGATCCAGTGAGCCTCTAACATCGGATGCTCTACCTCTCCTACCTTCACTGTAATCTTCTTTCCCTCTGCCTCTACGACAGGAACGTGCTTCTCATGAGCGCCATCGCTGGTTCCCGGGATGAGCTCGCTCATCTTCTCGCCGCAGCACATCACAGGCACCCCTGCGTCCTTTACAAAAGTAACAATATTTCCGCAATGCTGACAAACATAAAATTTCAGACTCATTTTATTTCCTCCTTACGAACCAATCTTAGTAACTGTTATTATTATATTTTATTTCCGAATAAAAATCAAGTGTTTTCTGACTTTTCCTTCTTTTTCTCTCACAGCACCTCCCCGCGCTTACCAAAACATACGCTGCCCCTGATAATGAATGGCATCTCCAATTTTCTTTACAAATATTCCTTCCTGTGTTAAAATCAATCCTGTTACATATTTATATACAACAGGGAGCTTGTAAACAGGCTGAGAGGAAATTGCGAATTTCGACCTAGAACCTGACTTGGATAATGCCAACGTAGGGAAATAACACTGTATTTTCACCCTGCCATTACCCGGCAGGGTTTCTTTTTGCGGCTCCTGTGTCAAGACTGTCCGTCTGCCTTTCTCATCAGAAGGTAACAGACAGCTGGAAAGGAGCTTCTTCTATATGTCATATGCCAAACGCGCCGCGCCTGTTCTTGCTCTGGCCGCAGTTCTCATTTTCTGGGAAGCGGCTGTGCGCCTGTTCCAGATTCCCCTTTACGTCCTCCCCTCCCCTACGGAAGTTTTAAACACCCTTATCTCTGATCGGCTTACGCTTTTCAGCCACAGCGTGATCACCGTAGCTGAGGCTCTTCTGGGCATGGGCATTTCTCTGGTTCTGGCAGTTGTTCTGGGAATCCTTATGGACGCCTTCGCCCCCCTCAGGCAGGTAGTCTACCCGATTCTGGTGGTTACCCAGACTGTCCCCATGATTGTCCTGGCTCCCATCCTGATCATTTATCTGGGCTTTGGCCTGGCTCCGAAGATTCTGACTGTAGTGCTTATGTGTTTTTTTCCCATTGCGGTCAGTTTCACAGACGGCATGGCTCAGCTGGAGCCGGAATATCTTCATCTGGCCCGCTCTTTCGGCGCCAGCAGGTGGACTGCCTACCGCCTGGTAAAAATCCCGGCGGCTGTGCCCTCCCTGATTTCCGGCCTGAAAGTAGCCGCTACCTACAGTGTCAGCGGCGCTGTGGTGGGAGAATGGATTGGCGCTCAAAAGGGGCTGGGCTACTACCTGCTGCGCGTTAAAAACGGATACATGCTGGACAAGGTGTTTGCCTGCGTCCTGGTCATTATCTTTTTAAGCCTGTGCATGAATCTGGCCCTGTGGCTGGCAAACCGGATCGTATCCCCCTCCGGCCGCCGTCAGGCACAGGCCGGAAGCCGCAGCTCTGCCTCATAAACCAGAAACGATATAAAATATTTTAATTTTAATAAGGAGATTTACCATGAAAAAGAAACATTTAAAAGCTCTCTGTCTGGCGGCTCTCGCCGTCCTCTCTCTCACCGCCTGCTCCGGTTCCAAAACTTCCCAGTCCGGCGCGGCTGTTTCCCAGGCGGAGACAGAAAAAGCCGGCGCAGACGCTTCCCTGACGGAGTCGTCCCAGGCCGCTTCCTCCAAAGAAAATCTGGAGGACGTAACTGTCATCCTGGACTATGTGGCAAATACGAACCACACCGGCATGTACGCGGCCCTGGATCTGGGCTACTATGAAGAGGAAGGCCTGAACGTCAAGATTGTGGAGCCTACCGAAGGAGCTACCGCTACTCTCGTAGCCGTAGGAAAAGGCGACTTTGGGATCAGTTATCAGGAGGACGTCACCATTGCCCTGACTTCCGAGGAGCCCCTTCCCATCAAAGCTGTGGCAGCCCTGATTCAGCACAACACCTCCGGCTTTGTTACCGCAGCTGATAAAAATATTACGTCTCCCAAAGATTTCGAGGGTAAAACCTACGCAGGCTGGGGCGGCCCAGGCGAGGCAGCTGTGCTGGAAGCAGTGATGACCCAGGCAGGCGCAGACTTTTCTAAATTAAATATGGTGGTTTCCGACGGATCCGGCTTCGCGGCCTTGGAAAATCAGGCTGACATCATGTGGTTTTTCGAGGGCTGGGACAATATTACCTGCGAGATGAACCACTTCCCCATCAACTACATGCCTGTGAGAGAGCTGGACGACCGTCTGGACTACTACACGCCTGTCATCATTGCCGGAAACGACACCTTAGAGCAGCGCCCGGAAATGGTAAAAAAATTCTTAAAGGCCACGGAAAAAGGCTATCAGTACGCTATCAGCCATCCAGAGGAGAGCGCTGAAATCCTCCACAAGTACGCGCCTGACTACTCCCTGGAAATGCTCACAAAATCTCAGGAGTTCCTGGCAGGCAAATATATGGAGGACACAGACGTGTGGGGAATGATGACCGATGAAACCTGGGATAACTACACCGATTTTATGGCAGAATACGGAGTCATTGACAGGACTATCCCGGCCTCTGACTGCTATACCAATGAATTTCTGCCTGGCGCAGGCAAATAGCCTGGAAAGGGAACGCCATGAAATTAGAAATCTCTGATTTAAGCTTTTCCTATGAGGACAAGCCAGTGCTGGACCAGCTCTCCCTCTCCGTCAGGGAAGGAGAGTTTGTCAGCATCCTGGGGCCCTCCGGCTGCGGAAAATCTACGATTTTAAAGCTCTTAACCGGAGTCCTTAAAAAGGAATCCGGCTCTCTTCTGGCAAACGGAAGAGAAATCTCCCATCCGGCTGAACATTTTGCCTACATGCCCCAAAATGATCTCCTCTTTCCCTGGAAAAATATTCTGGACAATGTCTGTCTCTACGGCCGGATCCACGGCTTCCTGAAAGAAGCGCGGGAGGAGGCTCTGAAGCATTTTCCCGCCTTCGGCCTGTCAGGCTACGAATACAAGTACCCTGACGCTCTGTCCGGCGGCATGAGACAGCGGGCCGCTTTTCTCAGGACAGCTCTGTGCCATGCCGATATTCTTCTTCTGGACGAGCCCTTCGGCGCTCTGGACGTGATTACCAGGGGGGAAATGCAGGACTGGCTTCTGTCCATGAGAGAGCGGCTGAACCGCACGGTGCTGTTAGTCACCCACGACATGGACGAGGCCATCTACCTGTCCGATCGAATCCTGATTTTAAACGGTTCCCCGGCCCGGATTACCTGGGAAACTGCCATCTCAGAAAAAAACAGAACCCGTTCCTGGCTCTACAGCCAGGGAGCTCTGCGCCAGACCATCTATGAAAAAATTGTAGAAAACCACAGGGAGGAAATCCATTGACTGCGCTTTACGATGCCCACGCCCACATCGGGACTACCGAAGAACTGACACTCAGAAAAAAACAGAACATTCTCTCCCTCATCTGCGCCACCGATCCGGAGGAAGCAAAGCAGCTGGAAGAGCTGGCAGCCGATCCCTCCCTCTCCTCTGTCATCCGTCCAGCCTTTGGACTCCACCCCTGGAAGGCGGATCAGATATCCTTCCTGGCCATGGAGCCGTGGCTTTTAAAGGCCTCTGTCATCGGTGAAATCGGACTGGACAGCGTCTGGTGCAGCGTCCCTCTCTCCGTTCAGGAAAAGGCTTTCTGCGCTCAGCTGGAGCTTGCCTCTGCCATGAAAAAACCGGTAGTCCTGCACACCAAGGGGCAGGAAAAACACATTGCCCGCCTGATCAGGGCATATCCAAACACCTACCTGGTTCACTGGTATTCCGGCGAGGAAGGGCTTTCCGATTTTCTGGATCTGGACTGCTATTTCACCATAGGCCCTGACGTTTTCTATCAGCCTGCGGTCCAGAAGGCTGCCGTCCTGGCGCCGGAAAACAGACTCTTAGTGGAAACGGACGGCTGTTCTGCCGTGAAGTGGGCCTATGAACAGGCCTCCTTCTGCAAAAGGCCGCTTCCTCCTTGGAATGACATCAAAGCCGTGTTAAATCACAGCATTGATACCATCGCTTCTCTAAGAGGAATTTCTCCTGAATCTCTGGCCGTCAAAATGGAAGAAACCTTCCGCCGGTTCTGTTCTGCTTAGAACTGGCGGAAGGTTTCTGTTTTTTCCTATTTTATATACTCTGAAAGCCCGTCCTTGTCCGGCACAATCAGAATTTTAGCGTCTGCTTTAGCGCGGGTGAGAATTGTTTTCATCCGCTCCTCCGGAATTCCAATACATCCGGCTGTGTAGGTGTCGTTGACCACCTTGGGGCAGTGAAGGAAAATGGCGGATCCTCTTCCCGGAACACAGTCCTTATTGTAATCCAGTACCAGAGCATAGTTGTAGCAGAGGCCCTGATTTTTCAGCACTTCCGCAGAACGCCAGTCCGCCTGTGCCTCCCCCGCTTTTACATACTGATTGTAGTATCTGCTTCCCACATCGTCTACAAAACAGTCCCCATCCTGCACCTTGCGGTAGGAAATCTGGCTGCCCGGATCGTCCTTCAGTCCAAAAGCCATCAAAAAGGAGTAAAGTCCTGCAGGAGTCTTCTTATCCCCTTCCACCTTATCTGCCGTAATTCCGGCCCGGCCGCAGGTTCCCCTTGTTCCGAACACCTCTGAAAGGCGGCCGTCTGTCCCTCTTTCATAATACCATAAAGTCAGACTGCTCTGATCCGCTCCGTCTCCCACCGCGAGAATCAGGTGATCCGTCTCCTCTGCTGCCTTCAGCGTATTGACGTCAAACTGCGCCGGCAGATATTCTTCATAGGAAGTCTGGGAGGCTCTCCCTTCTGCTGTCTCTCCCACTGCTTCTGTCTTTGCCTTGCTGTTCCCCATGCTTTCCAGAGCTGGTCCAGCAGCCATTTTCTCCGGCTGGCCTGCTTGGCTCTGGGCCGCCTGAGCGAAAGAAGCAGCCGTTCCTCCCAGGGAACTCAGCGTCATGACGGCCGCCGCCATCGCTGTCAAAAATAATTTGTCACTTTTTCTTCTCATTTAACGTCCTTTCTGCCCTCTGTCCCGATTTTTCATGGCTTAAAGCTCTAACTCCGGCAGGAGTCCTTCCTCTCTGGCGGTTCTTCGTATCATCCAGTCGGCGATGGCGAACATCAGAGCAATGCACTTGCAGGAAACATACTCGTTTCCGTAGTTGATATCGCGCCCATGAAGAATTCCGTTCCTGTAGGGAATGTAAATGGGATCGCTGTTTGTCTTTAAACGGTTCTGGTTAAAATTCAGCTTGATTTTTGTCAGCCCCTCGGTGCATCCCACCAGGCAGTCCCAGGGATCCACTGTAGTGGCCGCAGTGAAAAATCCCTTTTTCTTGGTGTAGTCATTGACTGCCCCGTCGATGATGATGAGAGACAGGGGAACGCTGGCGTAGTACCTTCCTTCTCTGTGATCCTCAAAGCACTGGCGGATCATCCCTTCCCGCATGGAAAAGGAAGGAGCCGCGCCTAAAATGTGGTCAATCTGTCCCGGCGCTTCATTCTGATAATACTCAATCAAAATCCGCTCCGCCGCCTCGATCCCCTGTTCCTCGTATACCAGATTCGCCCGGTGGACCAGTTCCTCGCTGATACTGTCGTAAGCGCACCAGCCATAATCGGCGAAATGGAGATTAAACTCCGGCCCCTCCTTAATCAGTCCTGTGCAACAGCTGCTGCAAGTCTCTTCCATTCTTTCTGATCATTCCTTTCTCAGGCATTTTTTCTGTAATCGTTTTCTATTGTTTCTTCTGTCTTTGATGCTTTTGATATTTTAACATGAAAGCTGTTCCTTTTCAATCAGCCGATGAAGCAAAGGTCTCTTTTGAAAGTTTTAGGCATGTTTGATTCGCTTCTTTTAATTAACTGGCTCTAAACTCAATGATAAAATCAAATAGACTACATTGCTGCAATTCTATTATACCCATAAAAAATAGCCCGTCCTGACCCTGCAAAAGTCGACGAGCTATTTTCAATAGTTTAAAGCTTAATCGCCGGGGCGGGGAAGCAGCAGTTCCCTTCCGGCTCTCCTGTTAAGTATATTATAGGTCAAACAAAAAGATTCGCAGCCTTCGGTTTTTATGGCAAGTGCCTGCGTCAGTGTACCAAGCGCAATACGGCCTCTTGTACACTGACGCTAACCTCGATTCCTATTTGCAGACAATATTTATAATCTTTCCAGGCACATAGATTTCTTTTACAATGTTTCCTGTCAGTTTGTCTTTTACTGCTTCTTTTCCTGCTGCCAGAGCGGTTTCTTTATCCACATCAGCCGGAAGAGCTACCACGCCTCTCGTCTTTCCGTTGATCTGCACGGCAATCTCTACCTCGTCGTCCTTCATGGCTTCTGTATCGCACTCCGGCCATGTGCTGTGGAATACGCTGTCCGTTCCGCCCAGCTCTCTCCAGAGCTCCTCGCCCAGATGGGGAGCAAACGGCGCCAGCAGGGTAACGAAGGTCTTTAAGGTCTCCTTATCGATTCCGCCTTCCTTCTTTGCCAGCTCAATGAACTTGTTATTGTACTCCATGAATCCGGAAATAACAGTATTTAAGCTGAACTGCTCGAATCTCTGCTCGATATCGTAAACCAGCTTATGGCGCAGCTTCACCATTTCCTTCGTCTCTTTGATATCTTTATCCTTGCTTGTCATAACCAGGTTGTAGAAACGGTTTAAGAAACGGGAAACGCCCTCGATTCCTCTGTCGTCCCACTCAGCGTCTAATTCCGGCGGTCCTACGAAGAGCTCGTAAAGTCTTAAGGAGTCGCAGCCGTAATCGCGCACCAGATCATCCGGAGAAACTACGTTGCCCTTGGACTTGCTCATCTTGATTCCGTTCTTTCCGGTGATCATTCCCTGATTGAACAGCTTCTTGAACGGCTCGTCAAAATCAACCACACCGATATCGTGGAGGAACTTGGTGTAGAAACGGGAGTACAGAAGGTGAAGCACCGCATGCTCTACGCCGCCGATGTACATATCAACCGGAAGGTATTTGTCTGCTTTCTCCTTGGAAACAAGAGCCTCGTTGTTCTTGCTGTCCACGTAGCGGAGGAAATACCAGGAAGAACCAGCCCACTGAGGCATGGTGTTGGTCTCTCTCTTAGCCGGAGCGCCGCAGCATGGGCAGGTTGTGTTCACCCACTCGTCAATGGCAGCCAGCGGAGATTCTCCTGTGCCGGTCGGCTGATAGCTGTCTACCTCCGGCAGCGTCAGCGGAAGCTGATCCTCAGGAACCGGCACGTTTCCGCACTTCGGACAGTGGATAATCGGAATCGGCTCGCCCCAATATCTCTGGCGGGAGAATACCCAGTCGCGCAGCTTGTAGTTGACAGTCTTGCGGCCAATACCCATTTTTTCAATCATCTCAGGAGCTTCCTTCTTCAGGACAGAAGACTCCATTCCGTTCCACTCGCCGGAATTGATCATGGTTCCGCTTGCCTCTGTGTAGGCCTCTGTCATGTTCTCAATCTCTTTTCCGTCCTTGGCGATAACCTGGATAATCGGAATGCCGAACTTGGTGGCAAACTCAAAGTCGCGGTCATCGTGAGCCGGAACACACATAATAGCGCCTGTACCATAATCTGCCAGTACATAGTCGGACAGCCAGATCGGAACCTTTGCTCCGTTTAACGGGTTCACTGCGTAGGATCCGGTAAATACGCCAGTCTTCTCCTTATCCTGGAGACGATCTACGTTGGACTTCATGGAAGCGTCGAAAATGTATTTCTCCACTGCCTCTCTCGTCTCGTCGGTAGCCAGGCTCTTGGCCAGAGCGTGCTCCGGAGCCAGAACCATAAAGGTAGCGCCGTGAAGAGTGTCAGGTCTGGTGGTGTAGACAGTAATCTTGTCCTCTCTGCCCTCTACCGGGAAATCCACCTCTGCGCCGTAGGATTTTCCAATCCACTCGCTCTGCATCTTTTTAACTTTCTCCGGCCAGTCTAACTTGTCCAGATCATTTAACAGGCGCTCTGCATAAGCGGTAATCTTAAGCATCCACTGGCGGAGGTTCTTCTTCGTAACGGCAGTTCCGCAGCGCTCGCAGCAGCCGTTGACAACCTCCTCGTTGGCAAGGCCTGTCTTACAGGACGGACACCAGTTAATGGGGAACTCCTTCTCATAGGCAAGGCCCTTCTTGAACATCTGCACGAAAATCCACTGCGTCCACTTGTAGAAGTTCGGATCTGTTGTATTGACCTCCATATCCCAGTCGTAAATTGCGGCAATCTCGCCAATCTGGCGCTTAATGTTCTTGATGTTCTCAGCTGTAGATTTAGCCGGATGAACGCCCATCTTGATTGCATAGTTCTCTGCCGGAAGTCCGAACGCATCCCAGCCCATGGGATGAATGACATATTTTCCTCTGAGAAGCTGGTAGCGGCTCCAAACGTCAGAAATTACGTAGCCTCTCCAGTGGCCTACGTGAAGACCGCTTCCAGACGGATATGGGAACATATCCAGACAGTAATATTTTTCTTTTTTTCCATCATTGACATTGATCGGGTTCTTTTCCCAGTTTTCCCGCCACTTTTTCTCAATGGCGGTATGGTTGTACTGTGCCATTTTCATTTCCTCCTTTTGTTATATACGCAGAATCTGGAGAAACGAGCTGCTGCATAAGGAAGCATTCTGCTTTCCAGAATCTCTCTGAAATAAAAAATGCCCTGCCTCTCTCTGCTGATTCTGCATAGAGACGCAAGGCTTATCCTCTCGCGCGGTACCACTCTATTTCATGCCGTGGGCATGCTCTTATGGGGGAAACTGCCTGACTGCTGTCCTGAATCATACGGCCAGGCGCAGACTCAAACGGCATTTTCTCCTCACCGCATAACGGGCGGCTTCCGGCTCTGCCTACTCAGGAGGGCTCCGATTATATTCATATAAAAATCAAATCTGTCGGCCTTCCCTTCAGCAGGCTGCTCCAAGGCGAGTTCAAACGCGCTCCCCAACTGCCTCGCACCACACGGCAGCTCTCTGATGGTTCCTGCACTCTACTATTCCTCTTCCCAGCATTTACTGATGGTTCTTAATTTAACATACTTGCAGACGGCTGTCAAGGTTCTGCCAGGCGATTTCCAGGCGATTTTCCAGGCAATTTCCGCTGCATTTCCACAGCCGCCTTATGGATCTTGCATATCAAATCTCACTGCCTCTGCCATGCCTTCTCACCTTCCGGCTCGATGTGAAGTGTCTGGTCAGAAGGCTCCTCTGTGATAGAAAGAAGGCCGTTTTCCTCCTGCACAATCCCTCGGGCCGCAACAGCCGAATAGACGGTTCCATTGGAGTCCTCAGCGACAATGCGAAGATCGATCCGGTCCCCTGTCTCCGGACTCAGCTTCATGTTCCAGGAAGCCGTATAGATACTATCCGTGCCTTCCATCCAGGCAGTATCTCCCTCTGCTCCGCTTGTCTTCTCTGTTTCCAGAAGATTCTGCGCCTGTATCATCTCATTTCCAATATAAATCTGAACCTCCGCCCTGGTTAAATAAACGTCTTCTGGCACACTGACTGTAAACAGTGAGACGTCCGGAGAAAGCTCCACTTCTGTCTTTCCTGTCCCGCTGCTCCAGCCCAGGAATCCGGAACAATCCATCTGAAGAAAACAGGCATCCTTCACCGACACGTGTTCTAAGATCTCTCCCTTTATTTCTTCCCCGCTCTTTTTATAAATTTTAAGGATTCCCGGCTCTGTCAGGGCCGATACCTCCGTCTCTGCCTGAAACTGCGTGCCTTCCGTCCGGACTGCCGGAAGACTGACGGTTTCTTCCGCCCCCTCCCATATGAAATAAACTTCCTCCCCTTCCCGGTATTCCTTCAAATCTGCCGTCACATGAACTTCTGCTCTCAGACTATCCTTCGAGGTGACTGTCACCTGAAACTGATCCACAAAGCTGTCGGCCCGTTCCTGTCCTCTCTGAATTTCTGAGGAAATCCCACGAACCGTATCAGTTACACTGCCCTCCATCTGGCTGACTTTTACCTGCAGTTCCTGCACCTGGAGAAGAAGGCTCCTGTTCTCTCCGGCCAGAAAGAAAAGTCCGCCTGCCGCTAAAACCAGGTTCGCCGTCCCAAGACAAATCAAAATCGTTTCTTTTCCGGGCTTTAATTTTCGTTCTTTCATCTGATGCCCCCTTTCTTTGGGAGATTGTGTTTCTTATGGTTGTAAAATGATTATACCATATTAATTATCTGAATATCTTTACAATATTCTTACAAATCACCCTGATCGTCTTTTTCTCTACCCCCACTCTTTGCAGACGTCAATCCACTCAGAAAAACCTGAGTACCGGTTTACAACCTTTTCAGTGGCTGGTCCAGATATACGGCAGCGCCTTCATTCACTGCAAACGGTGAACTCCTCTAACATACATTCCAATACCAGAAAAGCCGCCGCACCATAGACGTTCATCCATCTATGGCGCGACGGCTTTATGCCCTACAAAAACACCTTTCTTCCCCCAGCGTCCGGTATCCCAAGCTCTTCTCTGTACTTGGCCACGGTTCTTCTGGAGATGGTAAATCCCTTCTCCTCCAGCTTTTCCGCCAGCAGCCGGTCGCTGAACGGCTTCTTCTTATTTTCTTCCTTTATGATCTCTGTCAGGGCGCTCTTCACTCCCTGAACAGAAACCGATTTTCCGCTTCTTCCCTTTTCCTCTGAAATGCCTCTGGAGAAAAAGTAGTTCATGGGGTAGATTCCCCAAGAACACTGGAGATACTTCTGGCGCACGGCGCGGCTGACTGTGGACTCGTGGATGCCGATAGTCTCCGCCACCTCGCTCTGCTTTAACGGCTTTAAATAGGCCGGACCTTTCTCGAAGAATTCGCTCTGCATAGCCAGAATCGTCTTGGTCACGTTCATGATCGTGCGTCCTCTCTGCTCCATGCAGGTGCGGATCCACTCGGCCTGTCTGAGCTTTTCCCTCAGATAGTCGTGAACCTGAGCGGAGTCAGACTGTACGGACATCTTTCTGTAGTAATCATTGATCTCAATAGTCGGGTAGGTACTCTCATTTAAGAGAATTTCAAACCGATCGGCAAATTTTACTACCGTCACGTCAGGAATCAGATAGGACAGCTGCTCCCTGGAAGAAAAATGGCTGCCTGGTCTTGGATTCAGGTTCCGGATCTTCTGGCAGATCTCCGCTGTCTCCTCCACAGAAAGGTGCACCTTCTTGGCAATGGCAGGAATCTTATTTCCCGCCAGAAGCTCCAGATGCTCTTTTACAATCTCCTCTGCTTCCGGCGTATCCGCCTTGTTTCTCTGCAGCTGAAGGAGAAGGCACTCTCCCAGATTCCTGGCAAATACGCCCGCCGGTTCCAATGCCTGAAGTCCGGCTACAACCTTTTCAATCCGCTCCACCGGCTCCCCAAACCGCTCGGCCACAGATTCCGACGGCTCGTCCAGGTACCCCTTATCATCCAGACTCTCCATCAGATACGAAACAATCTCCTCATCCTTTCCCGACAGCTCCTTTAAGCTCACCTGGGACCATAAATAATCCTGCAGGGACTCCTCGTCGTTCTGCTTGAATTTCCAGTCGTCATTCCCCTCTTCCTCGTCTCTGGATTCATGCATATAGGTATCCCTGTTTTTGCTGTTCAGTGATTCCAGCCACTGATATTTGGCCATCCGCTCTTCCTCCGGCGACGGCTGATTCAAATCTACCACAGGATTTTCCAGAAAAATTTCCCCTAATTTTTCACAAAGCTCCTGTACCCCCATCTGAAGAATTTCATTTGACAGGATCATCTTCTGTGATAGTATCTGTGTCTGCTCTGCCTTAATAAATAGTTCTGTCCTCACTCTAATTTCCTTTCTTGTGTACCTGTCTCTTTCTTAAATCCTATGATGTCTTCCTCTTATCCCCGGCTTTTCTCAGAAAAAAGCCTGCTTATGTTCCATTTCAGCGCCAATGTCAGCGTATAAGAGACAATATACGGGCTGACCTTTTCAAGCGTGTTTGAATATCCGCAAGCAGGGACTGCCTCTCAAACTGTGAAAGGCAGTCCCTGACGGTTATTTCATTGATTCAATTTTACCATAAGTTAATAGAAAAGATCAATCCTTTTCAGCCTCCGCAGCTCTGGCCTCCACTTCTCTCTTCTGAACGTCGCCAGGAGCCTGCTCGTAGCGGCTGAACTCATAGGAATATACGCCGATTCCGCCTGTCATGGAGCGGAGATCTGTGTTGTATCCGTAAAGCTCGGACACAGGAATATCCGCCTCAATCACCTGTTTGCCGTGGTGATCGGAATTCATGCCCAGGACGCGTCCTCTTCTTCTGTTTAAGTCTCCCATAACGTCTCCGGTAAATTTATCCGGAACTGTCACCTTCAAGGAGGCAATCGGCTCTAAGAGAACAGGATTTGCATCCATGAAGCCCTTCTTAAAGGCCATGGTAGCCGCCATCTTAAAGGCCAGCTCAGAGGAGTCAACCGGATGATAGGATCCGTCTACCAGAGTTGCCTTCAGGCCCACAACCGGATAACCGGCCAGCGGTCCCTTGAGAACGCATTCCTGAATTCCCTTCTCTACAGCCGGGAAGTAGTTTCTCGGAACAGCGCCGCCGAAGACTCTCTCCTCAAATACATAGGGCTTCTCCAGATCGCCGGAGGGCTCGAACTCCATTTTGACATCGCCGTACTGTCCGTGTCCGCCGGACTGCTTCTTATACTTGCCCTGGACCTCCACTTTCTTTCTCAGCGTCTCCCGGAACGCGAATTTCGGTTTGCTGAGCACCATATCTACCTTATAGCGGGCCAGAAGTTTGCTGACTACTACCTCCAGCTGCTGATCGCCGATTCCGTAGATTAAGGACTGACGGTTCTCTACGTCGCTGACGGTGCGCAGAGTCAGATCCTCCTCCATCAGCTTGGAAAGCGCAGTGGAAATCTTATCCTCGTCGCCCTTTGTCTTGGCTGCATACGCCATGTAGGTGTACGGAGTGGAAATCTTCGGCTTGTGGTAAACGATAGGCGCTGTGCGGACTGCCATAGTATCGCCTGTCTGGGTTACGGTCAGCTTGGCTACCGCGCCGATGTCGCCTGCTTTCAGCTCCGGAACCTCGATGGCTTCCTTGCCTCTCAGCACGTAAATCTTCTGCACCTTCTCCTCTGCGTCCTTGTTTACATTGTAAATCACAGAATCCGGTTTCAGGGTTCCGGTGCAAATCTTCATCAGAGAATATTTTCCAATAAACGGATCCACCACTGTCTTAAAGACTCTGGCTGACAGGGAAACGTCGTCGTTATATTTAGCGGTAAAACGCTCTCCTGTGGAAACGTCTACGCCTACGCACTCAAATTTATCCGGGGACGGGAAGTATTTGTCGATGGCCTGGAGCAGGTGGGAGAAGCCCTGGGCGTTCACTCCTGAACCCATCAATACGGGAACGATATTTCCCTCTGTCACATGCTCTCTGAGGGCTGCGGAAATCTCCTCCTGAGTGAATTCCTCGCCTGAGAAATAACGCTCCATGTACTCCTCGCTGGTCTCTGCCACCGCCTCGATCAGAGCGTCTCTGACGATGTTCAGGTTCTTCTTCGTGTACTCCGGAATCTCGCACTCCTCGTAATCGCTCAGATTTGTGAAACGGCGTCCGCCCATCTTCACTACGTTTACGAAGCCCACGAATTTCTCATTCTCGCGGATCGGCACCTGGAACGGAGCGATCTTTCTTCCAAAGCGCTTCTCCAGCTTTAAGATCAGTTCGCGGAAGCTGGCCTGATCGTCGTCCATATTGGTTACGAAAATCAGTCTGGGCAGCCGGTACTCCTCGCACAGCTCCCATGCCTTCTCCGTTCCCACCTCGATGCCGGCCTTGCAGTTCACTACGATGATCGCGGCGTCGGCCACGCTCATAGCCTCCTCCACCTCGCCTACGAAGTCGAAGTATCCGGGAGTATCCAAGAGGTTAATTTTAATCGGACCGTTCTCTCCGTTGTACTCTAGCGGAACCAGACTGGTGGAAATGGAGAACTGACGCTTTACTTCTTCTTTATCATAATCGCTGATGGTGCTTCCGTCTGCAATCTTTCCCATCCGCTTGGTAACGCCGGTCACAAGCGCCATGGCTTCTGCTGCCGTCGTCTTGCCTGCTCCGCCATGTCCAAGAAGAACCACGTTGCGAATTTGTTTTGTCCCGTACACATTCATATAAAATTCCTCCCGTAGATAAATTTTAGTCTATGATGATATTTTACAAGAAAATAGAGAAAATTTCAAGTTAAATATGCATTTTACACAACATTTCTTTCAAGTTTCTCCAATCTTTCTGTTCATCCCTCCGTTTTTCCTTCTTTTTCACTATATCTTTTCGCCATTCTGCCGATATGTTCTGTTTCGCTGTTCATAACCGCTCCTGTTTTCTGTTTCCCGCCGGATCGTCTCTGTGTTTTTCAGAGAAATAGGCGGCAGGATTCGAGAAACGGTTGACAAGGACGTCCGATATGATACACTTGATATTGTCTGAAAACAGCATCCTATTTGCTGTGCTATACTTACAAAAACAGGGAGGACACACTATGCAGACACAACATCTCACCGCAGGCTTTATCGGTCTGGGACTGATTGGCGGTTCCATCGCCAGGGCTCTGAAAAAACAGGCTCCGGCCACTACCGTTATGGCCTATATGCGCTCCCGTGACCGTCTTCTGAAGGCTCAGGAGGACGGAGCCGTAGACATTATTTTAGAAGGCGTGGGAGAGCCGCTCAGACAGTGCGACATTATTTTTCTCTGCACGCCGGTTGAATATAACGCCTCTTATTTAGAACAGATCCGGCCCTATCTGAAGCCAGGCGCCGTCATCACGGATGTGGGAAGCACAAAGACGCAGATCCACGAGGCCGTTCAGTCCCTCGCCATGGAGGAGTCTTTTATCGGCGGACATCCTATGGCTGGTTCAGAAAAGACAGGCTATGAAAATTCCACGGATCACCTGCTGGAAAATGCCTACTACATTCTGACTCCCACAGATAAAACGCCTGAATCCTCCGTGGCCATGATGACACAGACAGCCTCCCTCATCGGCGCTATCCCGCTTGTTTTGGACTACAGGGAGCATGACAGGATCGTGGCTGCTGTCAGCCATCTGCCCCATATTATCGCCTCCAGCCTGGTAAACCTGGTGCGGGACAAGGACGGATCACAGGGGTTGATGAAGCGGCTGGCAGCCGGCGGCTTTAAGGATATCACCCGGATTGCCTCCGCCTCCCCCGTTATGTGGGAACAGATCTGCATGACAAACGAGACGAATATTGCCTCCCTTTTAAGAGATTATATCGAATCCTTGAACCGCATTTTAACCGTTCTGGACAGCCGGGACAGCGACTCTGTCAGAGAGCTGTTTGAAAGCTCCAGAGACTACAGAAATTCCTTTGAAACACGGGTTTCCGGCCCTATCGCCCCGGACTACTCCTTTTCTGTGGACGTATGCGATGAACCTGGCGCCATCTCCATCATCTCCGCTATTTTAGCCGGAAAGGGGATCAGCATTAAAAATATCGGAATCAATCACAACCGTGAAAACGGCGAGGGCGCTCTGTCCATCAACTTCTATGACGAGAAGTCCCGAAACGCCGCCTGGGAACGGTTAAAAAAATATAATTACACACTCTTTAATTTCTAAGCTGCAGGAGGATTTTTTATGATTTTTTCTACGAATAAAGGAGGTCTTCGGGGAGAGCTGACCGTCCCCGGAGACAAGTCCATTTCCCACCGAAGCGTCATGTTCGGAGCCATTTCCAGAGGCCTGACGGAAATCGACGGCTTCCTTCAGGGGGCCGACTGCCTGTCTACGATCGCCTGCTTTCAGCACATGGGCGTTTCTATTGAAAACCGGGGAAACCGGGTTCTGGTACACGGAAACGGGATGCGGGGGCTGAAACAGCCGGACGGCGTGCTGGACTGCGGCAACAGCGGAACTACCACCAGACTGCTCTCTGGCCTTCTCTCCGCCCAGCCCTTCTCTGTCACCCTGACAGGAGACGAATCCATTCAAAAACGGCCCATGAACCGCATTATCACCCCTCTCAGCCAGATGGGAGCTTCCATTCAAAGCATGGGCGGCAATGGCTGCGCCCCTCTCCAGATCGAAGGCCGGAAGCTCCACGGAATTTCCTATCAGTCTCCCGTGGCCTCCGCCCAGGTAAAATCTTCGATTCTTCTGGCCGGACTTTACGCAGACGGAGAAACCAGAGTGACAGAGCCTTACCTTTCCAGAAACCACAGCGAGCTGATGCTCTCCCACTTCGGCGCAGATGTAAGAACAGAGGGAACCACTGCCATTCTAAAGCCAGCAGAGGAACTCTTCGGCCAGCGCATTACCGTGCCTGGGGATATCTCCTCCGCCGCCTTCTTCATCGCCGCCGCCCTGATTCTGCCTGGATCTGAGCTTCTGATTAAAAATGTGGGCGTCAACCCTACCAGAGACGGTATTCTCACTGTCTGCCGCCAAATGGGCGCTGACATTACTCTTTTAAACCCGTCCAGCGAAAGCGGCGAACCTACTGCCGACCTGCTGGTGCGCCATTCTGCTCTCCATGGAACAGTTATCGAGGGAGCTGTGATCCCGACGCTCATCGACGAGCTGCCCATGATCGCCGCCATGGCCTGCTTTTCAGATGGAGAAACTGTGATCAGAGACGCGGCCGAGCTGAAGGTAAAGGAATCCAACCGGATTGCCGTGATGACAGACAGCCTAAAGGCTATGGGAGCCAATGTGGAGGAGACGGAGGACGGCATGATCATCCGCGGCGGAAAGCCGCTTCACGGCGCTGTCATAGACAGCCGCAAGGATCACCGGATCGCCATGACCTTCGCCGTCACAGCCCTGGCTTCCTCCGGGGAGACAGAAATTCTGGACGCAGACTGCGTCAATATCTCCTATCCTTCCTTTTATGAGGATTTAAAACGGCTGCAGGCGTAGGAAAAAGGAGGAATCTTTATGATGCTCCATAAAAACAAAAAAATCGTCCTCGTTTTATTAAGCCTCGCCCTGCTGGCGGCGGCGCTTCTGGCCGTATCCTTCCGCGCCAGCTCCGTCTCCTTTTCCAGCGGGGAGATCTGCTCTGATTTAAGTTCGCAGGAATCTTTTTCATTTTTAAAAACTTACTATTACGAGCATCAGAATGGCGAGATAGAGGAGAACACCATCCGAAATACCTATCGCGCCCTGCCTTCCGAGGCCATAGAAACCTGCTTCTTCGACCCGGTCACAGGAGAAACCTCTCCTCCCCAGTATTACGCCAAAGACAATGAGAGCTGGTTTTTCTACCGCTATGAAAAAGACGATACCTGGAGCAGGGAGAAACTGGAAAACTTTACGGTAAAGGACTATTTGATGACCTCCTCCTTCTCGATCAGCGGCGTTGATCTGCAGATAGTAAAAGACTGGAAACAGGCTGGAACAGAAACGCTTCATGAGCGGCAGTCGGTCCGCTTTGACGGAACCTGTTCTATGGAACAGTACCTCAAGGAAAAGGCGCGGTTAAGTGGAGAAGCCTATATCGAACCCTCCGCTGATCCCGGCGGGCTGGGAACCATCCGCGTCAGCGTCTGGGTGGACAAAACGTCCCATGAGGCACTGCAGCTGCAGTACGCCTTCCCCGCGCCTGCTCAGCCAGGCAAATCAGGCGGAACAGACGTCATCACCGTAACGCTCTGGGATGAAACCGATCCCTTTGAAATTCCAGAAGCTGCAGAAGTCTCTGATTGACAAATTTTTCTTGAAACATTCTTCTAAACGTAGAAAAAATCTATCAGCCCGGCGCTTAGCTGATAGATTTTTCTATTTCTTCCTGTTTTAACAAGAACACCTCTTATGGCCGAGGGAAAATTTTTGGTGACTTTAAGTGGAACAAGAAAATTTTCCCTTCGGGCATATCTTCCCATTTTGCGGCTTCTCCCATTCCTTTTGTAATTTTTTTCATTTTTCTATTGACAAACGCTTACAAAAGTATTAGGATGATGACAACCAAAAACACAAACCGTTGAGAAAGAGAAGTAGGCCGGATTGATACATCACAGAGAGCCGCGCACAGGTGGAAGCGCAGTATGAAACAGCTGGCTGAATGGACTTTCGAGGGCGTTCCCGATGCCGGTATTTGGAGGTAGGGAGCGACGGAAACCGCATCCGTTATCTTCGCGGCATATATGTTAGTATATGAAAGAGTGGACTTTACGTCAATTATGGGTGGTACCGCGGATTTGTTAATTCGTCCCAGATACAGGAAACTGTGTTTGGGATTTTTTTTGTTTTATCCGGCAGAACACGCTTCCCAGCTCTCACTCCTTCCAAGTACGGCATAAAAATCTATTTCATTGGAGGAATGTATTATGAGAAAGAAAACAATCGCAGCTTTATTAACCGCAGTTATGGCAGTATCTGCCCTGACAGGATGCTCCTCTTCCGAGGGCGCCAGGGAGACAGGAAACGCTTCCTCAGAGGCAGGAAGCTCTGCAGCAGAAAGCTCCAGGAGCGGCGAAGCCCAGAACAGCGAGGCTGCAGAGGGCGAGTATACCATCGGAGTTGCTCAGTACGCGGTACACGGCTCCCTGGATAACTGCCGGGAAGGCTTTTTAAAAGGGCTGGCTGAGGAAGGATTTGTGGAGGGTAAAAATCTGGAAGTAATCTATGAAAACGCCAACGGCGACGGCTCCCTCTCCGGCCAGATTATCACAAACTTCGTCTCCAACGACGTAGATATGGTCTGTGCCATCGCGACGCCTATCGCCCAGAGCGCCTACAGCGTCACGAAAAGAAGCGATATCCCGGTTATCTACACAGCTGTCACAGATCCAGTGCTGGCCGAGCTGGCCACAGAGGATCAGATGCCAGTAGGAAATATTACGGGAACCAGCGATAAGCTTCCTGTTTCCGAACAGCTTTCCATGATCCGTGAGATTCTCCCTGAAGCTAAAACGGTGGGAATCCTCTACAGCACCAACGAGGTCAATTCCCAGGCAGCTATCGAGGAATACAAGAAGGCAGCTCCGGAATTCGGACTGGAAATTGTGGAGAGCGGCATTTCCACCTCCGCCGATATCCCGCTGGCGGCAGAGCAGCTGGCGGCCAAGGTAGACTGCATCAGCAACCTGACTGACAACAACGTGGTAAGCTCTCTCCCGGTTGTCCTGGAGGCTGCCTCTAAAAACGGCATTCCGGTATTCGGAAGTGAGATTGAGCAGGTAAAGAGAGGCTGCCTGGCAGCTATGGGACTGGACTACATCGCTCTGGGCGAGCAGACGGGACGCATGGCAGCCCAGGTTTTGAAGGGAGAAAAAGAGGCTTCCGAAATGCCTTACGAACTGATTGAGGGCGCAGCCTTCTACGGAAATACAGAGGCGGCAGAGAACCTTGGCATTGAACTTCCGGAATCTCTCACCTCCTCGGCAGCAGAGCTGTTTGAAGAGATTTCCGAATAACCGGGCGCGGCAGGAAATGAGGTAACAAACATGAGCATTCTTCTTTCCATCCTGACTCAGGGCCTGATTTATTCTCTCATGGCTCTGGGCGTATACATTACCTACAGTATTCTGGACTTTCCGGATCTGTCTGTAGACAGCACCTTCCCCTTCGGCGCGGCGGTGACGGCGGCAGCTATTGTGGCCGGAGTTCCGGCTCCCCTCACTCTGCCTCTGTCCTTCGCGGCCGGAGCTCTGGCCGGCACGGCCACAGGCCTCATCCATGTGAAGCTGAAAATCAGGGATCTCCTCTCCGGCATCATCGTGATGACAGGACTCTACTCCATTAACCTGATGATTGCGGGAAATAAGGCAAACCTTCCGATTTACAGCCAGGAGACCATCTTTGAAAACGAGATGACAGCGTCTCTCTCCAGCCGGAGCTATGAGCTGACTGTAGCGGCCATTCTCCTGATCCTGGTTGTCTTTGTAAAGATTGTCATGGATCTGTACTTAAAAACCAGGTCCGGCCTTCTTCTTCGGGCTGCCGGAGACAACGAAACGCTGGTAACGGCCCTGGCAAAGGATAAGGGAACCGTTAAAATCATCGGTCTGGCTCTGGCTAATGGTCTGGCCGCCCTCTCCGGCTGCGTATTCTGCCAGCAGCAGGGCTTCTTCGATATCGGAGTCGGCACGGGAACCATTGTCACAGGGCTTGCAAGCGTGATTATCGGAACCAAGCTGTTTGCCAAGCTGGGCTTCTTAAAAACTACGACTGCCGTTATCCTGGGTTCTGTCCTCTACAAGGCCTGCACCTCTATGGCCATGAGCATTGCCCAGAATTTTGGAATCAATACTTCCAACAATAAATTCGTAACCGCCGCCATGTTCCTGATTATTCTGGTGTTAAGCGGCCGTTCATTCAGAAAGAAGGTGGACTGATGCTGGAGGTAAAGCACATCCGAAAATATTATAATCAGGGGACAGTCAATGAAATGTGCCTGTTTGAGGATTTCAGCCTGACTGTGGAGCAGGGGCAGTTCGTCTCCGTGGTGGGAAGCAACGGTTCCGGAAAAACTTCTCTGCTAAATATTATCTGCGGAAGTATTCCCGTAGATTCCGGAAGCATTCTCATCCATGGAACGGATATTTCGAAAATGCCGGAGTACAGACGGCAGAGAGTCATTGGCCGCGTTTACCAGAATCCTTCTATGGGAACCTGTCCCAACATGACGATTCTGGAAAACATGTCTCTGGCAGATACCAAGGGAAAGCCCTTCAACCTGCGCCGGGGTACCAATAAAAAGAGAATTGATTTCTACCGGGAAAACCTCCGTCTTCTGGGCCTGGGCCTGGAGGATAAGCTGGACGTGAAGGCAGGGGTTCTCTCCGGCGGACAGCGCCAGGCTATGGCCCTTCTCATGTCCACCATGACGCCCATTGAATTTTTAATTCTGGACGAACACACAGCGGCCCTGGATCCAAAGACTGCAGAGGTTATCATGGAGCTGACCGACCGGATTATCAGGGAAAAGAAGCTCACCGCTCTTATGGTTACCCACAATCTGCGGTACGCCGTAGAATATGGAAACCGGCTTCTCATGATGCACCAGGGCCAGGCCGTTATGGATAAGGCCTATGAGGAGAAGGAGTCCGTACGGGTAGACGATATTTTAGGCAAATTTAATGAGATAAGTATTGAGTGCGGAAACTAATTCCGCGCTCTTTTGACTTATAATCAATCAGATGGAGGATTTTTATCATGGATTACAGACGATTTGGAAACACAATTGCAGCGAGAATTGACAAAGGCGAGGAAATTCTGGAGCAGGTAAAGGCTATCGCCTTAAAAGAAGAGATTAAGCTGGCCTCCATTCAGGCTCTGGGCGCTGTGAATCAGTTTACTGTGGGCGTGTTTAAAACAGATGAGAAAAAATATATGGCCAACGATTTTGCCGGCAGCTTTGAAATCGTGTCCCTCACAGGAACCATCAATACTATGGACGGGGAGTTTTACTGCCACCTGCATATGAGCGCAGGCGACGACAAGGGACACGTATTCGGCGGCCATTTAAACCGCGCCCTTGTCAGCGCCACCTGCGAAATGATTATCACTGTCATCGACGGAACCGTAGACCGGGCCTTCAGCGAAGAAGTGGGCTTAAACCTGTTCCGTTTCTAGCTGCTTTTCGTAAGCTTCTGCCTTTCCGCTCCCCTCTGCCCTCATCCGTTCCATAGTGGATCGGATGGAGCCGGTGGGGCATACGGATTTGCAGTCTCCGCAGCGGATACACTCCGGGCTGTTGGGCGTCTTCCACACCCTGATGTCCATTTTGCAGACCTTCTGGCAGGCGCCGCACTGGATACAGGTTTTTTCTTCTATCCGGAACCGATAGAGAGAAATTGGATTAAAGAGTCCGTAAATGGCTCCCAGAGGGCACACATATTTGCAGAAGGGCCTGTAGTATTTCATGGACAGGACAACTGTCAGGACCAGCAGAAACACCTTCCAGCTGAACAGCTTTCCAAGGGCGGTGCGCAGCATTGGATTTCCAAGTCCCAGAGGCAGTCCTGCCATCAGCGTCCCGCTGGGGCAGATATACTTGCAGAACCAGGGATTTCCGTTTCCTGTCACTCCCACCGCGAGAGACGGCAGAAGAATGACAAAAAGCACGAGAATCACATATTTCATGTAGATTAAGAACCTGTGTCCCGGCAGGTTCTTTTTCTTTCCCGGAAAGGGAATTTTATGGAGCAGATCCTGAACCAGGCCGAAGGGACAGAGCCAGCCGCAGATGAACCGTCCCAGCAGCGTCCCACACATCATAAGAAAGCCCAGAACATAGCAGGAAACTGTAAAGCTGCTGCTGGAAAGCACTGCCTGGAGAGAGCCGATGGGGCATCCTGCCAGAGCGCCGGGGCAGGAATAGCAGTTCAGTCCCGGCACGCAGAGGCTCTTTAGTTTTCCCGTATAAATCTTCTTCTCCAGAAATCCGGCGGCATATCCGTTTGTAAGGGCAAACCAGGCGGCCTGACACAACAGACGCAGGCGGCGCGTCCTGCCAAGCCTTCCTCCCTTACTCCCCCTGTTACCCAATTCCAATACACTCCAAACAGATATTCGCCGCCTTTATAAACACTGTCGCCGCCTCTCCCCTGTAAACTCCGGCTGCCAGAAGAACAGCTGCCGTTAAAAGCAGGCCGCCCTGCACAGGGCCAAAGGCCTTTTTTCTGTCTGTCTTACACTTCATCGTTTCGTTCCTCTTTCCTTCCAGCTTACTGGACAGAGGCGAGAACTTCGTCCAGGATCCCAGCCCATCCTTCCTTGTCTCTGGCTCCCATGTAGGCGGTTCCCACCTGGGTTCCCTCGCTGTCCACAAAAATTGTCATAGGTACTGCCATCACCTGCGGAAGAAGCGTGTCCACCAGCGTTCCGGACATGGCGATATGGGGATAATCCGCCCCTGTCTGCTCTGCCAGCTCTCTGGCTTTCTCAAGCTGGGCCTCGTCCAGTTCCTTATCCGCGTTAATGGTATCAGAACAGATTCCAATGATCTGGACGCCCTTCTCCTGGTACTCCCGGTTCAGCTCAGCCAGATCCAGCATCTCCTCCAGGCAGGGAGTGCAGAAGGTTCCCCACACGTTAATCATGGTAAGCTCTGCGTCCTCAAATATGGTCTCGTCTACCTGGTTTCCGTCTAAATCCTGGGCTGTAAAGGACTCGAACACTCCGCTGCTCTCCTTCTCACCCTGTTTCTTTTCTTTCGTTTCAGAAGCTCCCGTACCTGTCTTCTCAGAAACAGCGGCTGAAGCATCCGGCTCTGCTGCCTTTCCTTGGCAGGCGGTGAGAGCCGCCGCTGTCATACACGCTGCTAAAGCGATCCGATATCTTTTTTTCATGAATTGACTGCCTCCTGTTTTGCTTTTTATTTTTACTTTTTATGATTTCAATGCCTTTGAAAGCCTTTTCATCTCTGTCCTGCGGCGCTTTTGTTCCCTTTGCGCCGCGTTCCCTGATAATACCATGAACGCCTTAAAAAGACAATCCATTTCTGTCTATTTTTCTTCCTTTTGTCCATACTTATAAATATAATCCACAGGGAAAGGAGTCTCTCTTATGACACAGGATATTGAACTTTTAAATCAGATTCATCAAAATGCAGATATGGGGCGCGACAGCGTCCGCCATGTGATTCAGCTCTCCAATGACGTTCAGTTTCTCCACGCGCTGAATTCGCAGCTGGACGAGTACGAACTGGCCTACGAGGAAAGCGGCAGAATGCTCAGAGCCCACGGGGCTGCCGCGGAGGACGCAAGCCCTGTCGCCAAGGCCATGGCCCGGGTGTCCTCCACCATGAAAAGCCTGGTAAACCCCACCACCTCCAAGCTGGCGGAAATGGTCATCCAGGGAAACACCATGGGCGCTACGGAATTAAAAAAACAGCTGAACGCCTACCGCGGATCTAACCCGTCTGTAGTCAGCCTGGCGCAGCGTCAGCTGAAATCTGAGGAAAAAAATATTGAAGATATGAAACAGTATCTTTAAGCTGACAGAAAAAGGAAGGGCGTGAAAAACCAGCGTTTCTCATGCCCTTCCTTTTTCATCATTAGTAGCCCAGCTGCGAAAGAATCTGCCCCGGCTCGCCGATGAGCGTCAAATCTGCCTTCTCATCCGAGTAGTGGGGCGTTCTGTGGAGCACCGCCAGATATTTTCCGTGAAAATATTTGAGATAATTGGAAAATGTCTCTGAGCGCAGCGTAGTTCCCACTAAAAGCAGCACCTCCGCCTTCTCAATCTCCTCTGTGGTTCTGGTCATAATGCGGCTGTCCACCATCTCGCCGAACAGCGACACCTTGGGACGGATCGTAGCATTGCAGACCCGGCAGCACGGAATCCCCTTCATCTCCAGAATGTCTTCCACCGTATACAGCTCCCCGCATCTGGGACACTGATTCTCGTACACCGTTCCATGCAGATTAATCACATGCTCGCAGCCGCCGCGGATAGCCTGGTTAAATACGTTCGCCGTAATGACGCACTGAAGCTTTCCGGCCTGCTCCATCCTGGCCATGGCATAGCTCCCCAGACCAGGATCCGGAATATATCTGAGCACCTCCTCCTTATAAAAGTGAAAGAACTGCTCCGGCCTTGTATTGTAATAGGCGCTTGTAAAAATGTACTCCGGGGAAGCGCCGTAGGCTCTCTCAATGGCATAGGCCCGGTCTGGATTCTTAATTCCCCTGACGCCTCCGTCTGTCAGCATACCAGAGCCGCAGAGCGCTGCCGTATAATTACTCTCATCCAGCATTCTTTTGAGAACTGCTATTTTTTCCTTCATAAACATGTCCTCCTCCCTTTCCCTTCAGGCCCTGTCTATGGAACTTCTATTTGTAATTATACTATATACGCCCTGATTTTTCTATTACTTCTTTCGCATTTTCTTTAAATTTCCGATAATTTCAATTTAATATTTAAAATTACGGAAATTATGTGGCTGTGATTCCGGCAGGACAGAAATCTTTTGCTTCTTATTTTAATGCCTGTCCTCTGCCGAAAGCTGGGACAGCTCTGCGTATACCGGCGTGCCCAGTCCGAAGCCGCCGGACACGGCGATCACCTGCCCTGTCGTGTAGGCTGCCTCCTCGCTTCCAAAATACAGCACTGCCGCCGCAATCTCCTCCGGCGTTCCCATTCTCCTGATAGGCGTGTGGCGCAGAAACAGCTCCTGGAAGGAATCCGACATATTGTTCTTTACCGCGTCTGTAGCCGTCTGTCCCGGGCACACTACATTGACGCGGATTCCGTTTCTTCCCTCCTGAAGGGCGATATTTTGGGACAGATAAATAATGGCGTCCTTGCTGACTGCATAGCCGATTCTGGCAATATCCGGAATCTGCCCGCCGATGGAGCTGATATTGACAATGCTTCCGCCTCCCTGTTTTCTCATGGCAGGAAGCACGGCCTGAGTGGAGAGGAATACGCTGGACAGATTCTTGTCCAGAGTATCCAGAAAATCCTCGTACCTGGTTCTGGCAATATCCAGATCCGTTCTCGGATCCGAGGTTCCAAAGTTGTTTACCAGAACGTCAATCCGTCCCTCCGCCTGTTCCACAGTCTCTGCCATAGATGCGTAGGACTCCTTCACTGACGCGTCGCAGTAAACCCATTTGGCCTGGCCCGGCTCTCCTGAAAGCTCCTCGATTCTCTTTTTAGCCGCCTCCTCGTTTCTAGCGGCCAGATAGACTATGGCTCCCTCTCTCACAAAGGCCTGAACGCAGGCCCAGCCGATTCCCCTTGTAGACGCTGTGACAATGACAACCTTTCCTTTTACGTTCATATAGCTTCTCCTTTCTGTTTGCCCTCTGCAGACGGAGCCTGACAGCCGAAGCACTTGACCTTGTGGCCGTTTTCCAGGCTCATCGTTTCCGGTCTTGACAGGGCGCAGCGTCCGCTGCGCTTTGGACATCTGGGGTAGAAGGGACAGCCTGCGCTCTCCCGCCCAAAGTTCTCTCCAATGTCAGAGACCAGTTCACTGGGATCATTTCTTTCAGCCTTTTCTTTCTCACTGTTTTCCCCCAGGGAGGAGGCCAGCAGAAGCCTTGTATAGGGGTGGCAGGGATTGTGGTAAATCTCCTCTACCGCCCCCGACTCCACTACCTCTCCCAGATACAGCACCGCCACCCGGTGGCAGACGCAGCGCACTACATTCAAATCATGGCTCACAAACAGAAGCGTATTTTTTCTCTCCTCGTGCATATCCAGAAGAAGCTTTAAAATCTGAGACTGCACCGTCACGTCCAGAGCGGAAACCGGCTCGTCGGCCACCAGCAGCCTGGAGTCCGCAAGAAGAGCCGTTCCAATGCTGATTCTCTGGCGCTGCCCGCCGGACAGCTCTCTGGGACGGCGGCTGTAAAAGCTCTCGTCCAGACCGATTTTGACCAGCATTTCCTCTGCCATCCGCTTTCTCTCAGCCCGGTCCGAGACGCCCCTCACCCGGAGAGGCTCCTCTAAAATCCATCCAATTTTCTTGGCCGGGTTTAAGGATCCGAAAGGATCCTGAAACACCATCTGGGGGCGCAGATCCCCGTCGGTCTCAATGGTTCCGGAATAATCTCTGTTAAGCCCTGCAATAGTCTTGGACAGGGTGGACTTTCCGCAGCCGCTCTCCCCCACGATTCCCAGGATTTCCCCCTCTCTCACAGACAGGCTCACATCGCTGAGCGCCTTTTTTCTGGAGGCCTTCTTAAAAAAGCCGCCTCCTTCCCTGTAAAATACGTCCAGATGGGAAATTTTCAAAATCTCTTTCTGGCTGTCCGCCCTGCCCGTTTTCTCCGGGATGGACGCCACCAGACGCTTTGTATATTCATGGCGCGGGCTGCTCAATACCTGCTCCGCATCGCCCTGCTCCACAATCACGCCCTGATAGACCACCAGCACCCGGTCGCAGATTTCCCGAATCACGTTTAAATCATGGGAAATAAATAAAATTGAGGTCTGGTTCTCCTGATGGATTTTTTTCAGCAGGCGGAGAATCTGGGCCTGCACAATCACGTCTAAAGCCGTGGTAGGCTCATCTGCAATTAACAGCCTGGGGGAAGCAATCATGGCCTGGGCAATCATCACCCTCTGGCGCATGCCGCCGGACAGCTCGTGGGGATACCGTTCCAGCAGAGCCTCCGCCTCCGAAAGTCCCACTGCCTGCAGCGCCTGTACACATTTCTCCCGGATCTCCTCTTTAGAAAGATCCGTGTGGAGCGCCAGATTTTCTCCCACCTGCTTTCCAATCTTCATAACAGGGTTTAAGGATGTCATGGGTTCCTGGAACACCATGGCAATCTCCTCTCCCTGGATCTTTTCCCGCTCCTGCCCGGAAAGCTGCAGAAGATCCACAATATTTCCATCCTTTTTGCAGAATTCAATGCTTCCGCTCTTCACCTGAGCGCTGTCCGGGAGCAGTCCCATAATCGAAAGGGCGCTCATGGATTTTCCGGATCCGCTCTCTCCCACCACTCCCAGGATTTCCCCTTCATAGATAGGAAAGCTGATCTTTTTTACAACCTCTTCATAAACGCCTCTGTCCGTAAATTCGATGGATAAATCCTTTACGCTGGCCAGAATCTTTTCCTGCTTCCTTCTCTTCTCTGTATCCTGTCCCATATCGCCTCTCATCATTCCTTGAAACCTTTTCCGTCTGTTTTGTCTGTGCCTTGTCTACTTCTGAAGCTCCCGAAGTCCCTCTCCGATCATGGAAAATCCCAAAATAATGAGGATAATCACAATTCCCGGAAAAATCGCATACCAGGGAGCGCCGAACAGAAAGGACTGGGCCTCGGAGAGCATCCGCCCAAGACTTGGCTCCGGCGGCTGGACTCCCAGTCCCAGGTAGCTCATCCCGGCTTCAGACAGCACCGCGTTGTTAAAAGCAATGGCAGCTGTCGTCAGAATGCTGACGGAGGCGTTTGGGAGAATATGGATAAAAATAATTCTTAAATTCCCCACTCCCATTACCTTCGCGCTCTTCACAAAGTCTAACTCCCGGCAGCGTATCACCTCGCTTCGAACCATTCTGGCAAATACTGGGATAAAAATAATTCCCAGAGCCAGGATAATATTATATTTTCCCGGTCCCAGAAGGCTGATAAAAATCAGAGCCAGCAGAACGCTTGGAAAGCTCATAATCATATCTCCCACCCGCATCAGAACATTATCCAAGACTCCTCCGTAGTACCCGGTCAGGGCCCCTGCCGCCGTGCCAATCACGCCTCCGATGAGGACCGTACAGACTGCCACAAAAAAGGTATTTCCGCTGCCGTTCATCACGCGGCTGAAAATATCTCTTCCAAAGTTGTCTGTCCCCATGGGGTGAGCCAGACACGGAGCCAGATTTACATGGAGGGAATCCATCTGCGTGGGCGGATACGGAGTCCAGAACTGTCCGATGACTGCCCCTGCCAGAAAAAACAGGGTAATCGCCAGTCCTATGATTAAATTCCAGTTTCGTTTCTTTTTCACGTCTTTTTCCTCCGCTTATGATGTCCTGACTCTCGGATCTAACAGCTGATACATAAAGTCTACCAGGAAATTCACCGCTACCACCACCAGAGTAATATACATGACAATGGCCTGCACCACCGGATAATCCCGGTTAAAAATAGAACTGATCAGAAGTCTCCCCACTCCGGGCACGCTGAACACCTGCTCCACAATAATGCTTCCGGCCAGAATCTCCGCCACCACCATGGCTGTGAAGGTAATAACTGGAATCATGGCGTTTTTCAGCACGTGGACGTAGAGAATCCTTCTGCTGCTGTTTCCCCTGCTCTTCGCTGTCCTCACATAGTCCTTAGACAGCTCTGACAACACGGCATTTCTCAAAAACTTCACCACCATGGCAATTTTCGGAAGAGCCACGGCCAGGGCCGGAAATACCAGGTAGGACGCCGCTCCAAAGAAGCTCTCTGACGGCTCTACAAACTGTCCCGGCTGAAACCAGTGCAGCACCAGGCCAAAGGCGTATGTCAAGAGAATCCCCAGAAAAAAAGAGGGGACCGCCATCACGGTTTGAAGAATCTGATTGACCGCATGGTCCAACACGCCTCCGGCTCCTCTGGCGCACAAAAGCCCCAGGGGAACGGAACATATCAAAATCATAAGGAGGGATATCACCGCCAGCATCACAGTAACTGGAAGCCGATCTGACAGAAGTTCTCCCACCGTCATATTGTCATAATAATAGGATGCCCCAAAATCTCCTCTCACCGCCCCGGACAGCCAGTCCACATACCTGACGGGCAGGGGAGCATTAAGCCCCATCTCTTCTCGAAACGCTTCTATCTGCTCTTCTGTCGCATCATCCCCCAGGCGGGCCAGAGCCGCGTCTCCGGGAATAACAGAAAAAGCAGTGAACGTGAGAAGGGATATCAGCAACAATGTGATAATGAGAGTAACTAATTTCTTGATAAAATATTTCATTGATATCCTCCGGCGATTCACTGCCTTTTATTATTTTTTATTTAATTCTGAACTCAGAGCCCTAATTTGTCTGGTATACCACCGACATATCGTCTCCTGCGGTCGGATAGAAGGTATATCCGGCAAACTCCTTGTTTACCGCCACAAAATTCGCCGGGTCCTGAATGTAGACGGAAGCCGCATCCTCTGCCAGAATCATCTGAGCTTCCTTGTAGAACGCAGCCTTCTCAGCCTCGTCCACTGCCGTATAGGCCTTCTGGAAGGTCTCGTCGTATTCCGCATTGGAATAGTGCATGAAATTCTTGCTGTCTCCCGTCACGTATTTCCTGAGCCAGTCGTTAGGCGCTAAAGTTCCGTCGAAGCCTACGATTGTGGCCTCGAACTTTCCTCCCTTGTACACGTCGCTGAGCCAGGTGCTCCACTCTACCTGGTTAATGGAAGCGTTGATTCCCACCTGCTTTAACTCCTCCACTATAATCTGAGCGGTGTCCACATGCTGAGAGTAGGCGCTTGGCACTGTGATCTCCAGATCAAAACCGTCCGCATAACCTGCGTCTGCCAGAAGCTGTTTGGCCTTCTGGGGATCATAGGAATACACCTTTTCTGTCTCCGGCTCATAGTAGACAGACATGTTTGGAATCATGTGGGTTCCTATAATGCGGCTCTTTCCGCCGAACATAAACTGATTGATTTCGTCTCTGTTCACCGCATAGCAGAGAGCCTGGCGCACCTCTGCCTTGGACAGCGGCTCGTAGCTGCTGTTCAAAAACATTCCCTGCACCAGATTCATGCTGCCCTCTTCAATCTTAAACTGATCGCCTAAGGTCTGCACCTGGGTGTTGTTCAGGTATTTTAAAATGTCGATGGTTCCCGCCTGAAGCTCCATAAAAGCCGTATCCACGTCAGCTGTGATCTTAAAGGTCACCTGATCAAGGTATGGAAGGTTCTCCTGCCAGTAGCCGTCGTATTTTTCCATCACAACTGACTGTCCCGGCGTGTAGGAGACGAACCGGAAGGGGCCTGTGCCAATGGGCGTCCCAGCCGGATCCGCATTAGAAGCCGGGATGATATAGGCCTGGGACAGATCGGACAGAAACTCTGAATAGCTGTCCGTCAGCGTCACCTCAACGGTTTTCTCATCCTTCACCGTCACCTCTGAAAGCATAGAAAAAGCGGAGCCCTGATTGGCCTCCGCACATCGATCAATGGAATATTTGACGTCCTCAGCAGTCACTGGAGCGCCGTCGTGGAAGGTAATTCCATCTCTCAGAGTGAAGGTATAGATCTTCGCATCCTCTGAAATCTGATAATCACTGGCCACCGCCGGTATCAGACTGCCATCTGGAGCGGGCTTTACAAGCCCCTCATACAAATTAAAAACCACATCTCTAGTTCCTGCGTCCGTCGTAGCGTGGGGGTCAAGACTAGCCAGGTCCTGCGTCATGCCTACTACGACGCTTCCGCCTGGTCTGGGTGTTCCTTCTGAAAGAGTATTACCTTCTGTTTCTGCGGCGGACGTACTGTCACCTGCCGCTGCCGAGGTGCCTTCTCCATTCTTGCCGCCACTGCATGCGCAGAGTGCAGCAGATACGAAAAGCGCTGTTAAACCTAAAAGAATTTTCTTCTTTTTCATCATTTTTTCCTCTCACTTATCCGTAATATTCTCTCATTATTCAATTGTCTCCTACATTGTAGCAGATTTTCTTAAAATTTCAATCCTTTTTTCCTGCCTTTTTTTCAGCCCCCGGCGCAGTCTTGACGCATCCTGTTGTTTTTCGTTACTTCCTGTTGTCCTCCTGTTTCTGCTCCAGACAGACGATAAAACCCCCTGCTGCTGTCAAAGACGCAGAGGGGGCGCGCTTATGCTGTAAAATGATAGTATCATCTTATTCCTGTACGGAGAACTGATCCTTTCCTACTCCGCACAGAGGACATAACCAATCTTCCGGGATATCCTCAAAAGAAGTTCCTGCTGCCACTCCGTTATCCGGATCTCCCTCAGCTGGATCGTAGATGTAGCCGCAAACGTCGCAAATATATTTCTTCATGGCAAATTCCTCCTGAATTGTGAAATCTAATTTTGTTTCTTGTTATCTGTCGATGGATTTAGTATAGCACAGAAAGGAGCATTTGTCCAGCACAATTTTAATAAAAATTACTATTATTGTTTTAAAACAGTTATCAGAGCTTCCGGCTCCTTCTGCCAGCAGGCATCTATTCCAGAAGCCTGAGAATCTCTTCCCGGTTCAGTCCTGCCAGAGATACTGTTCCTGTTGTCACAATCCGGTCTGCCAGCTCTCTCTTTGACTCCTGCAGGCGCAGGATATTTTCCTCCACCGTTCCCTTTGAAATCAGGCGGACGACTGTCACCTGGCGCCTCTGTCCAATCCGGTGGGCCCGATCCGAGGCCTGATTTTCCGCCGCCGCGTTCCACCAGGGATCGTAGAGAATGACAAAGTCAGCTCCCGTCAGATTAAGCCCCGTTCCTCCCGCCTTCAGAGAAATCAAAAACACCTGGGCCTCCCCTGCGTTAAATCTGGCGGCCAGGCGGTTTCTCTCTTCCTTCGGCGTGGATCCTGTCAGAGTGAAGCTGTCAATCCCGCTTTCAGAAAGCCGCTTCTCCATCAGAGGAAACATGGAGGAAAACTGGGAAAACAGAAGAATTCTGTGTCCGGCGGGAACAGCCCCCGCAATCACATCCATACAGGTATCCAGCTTTGCAGAGCCTCCTCTGTAATTCTCATAGCACAGAGACGGATCGCAGCAGATCTGCCTGAGCCTTGTAAGGCCTGACAAAATCTTAAACTTCTCCTCCCCGCTCTCCACTTCCTCCTTCAGGCGGAGTACGCTGGCTCCATAGAGCTTCTTCTGTTCCCCGGAGAAAGCGGAGTAAACGATCTTCTCCACTTTTTCCGGAAGTTCTTTCATGACGTCCTTTTTCAGTCTCCTCAGCACAAAGGGGCCGATCAGGCGGCGCAGATTCGAAGCCGCCGTCTCGTTTCCCTCCTTCACAATGGGTATCTCATAGAGCTTCCTGAACTTCTGGTAGGAAAAGAGAAATCCCGGCATCAGATAGTCGAAAATACTCCAAAGCTCTCCCAGATGGTTTTCCACCGGCGTTCCCGTCAGGGCAAACCTTGTTCTGGCCCTGACAGCCTTCACCGCCTTGGCGCTTTTTGTGGCGGCATTTTTAATGCACTGGGCCTCGTCAATGATCTGGAAGCGGAACTTCTGTTTTTCGTACCACTCCTGATCCCGTTTCAGAAGCTCATAGGAGGTGATCACTACCTGGTACTCTTCCATCCGCGCCAACAGCTCCCGGCGCTCGCTCATGGTTCCCGCTGCCGTGGCGGTCTTTAAGGAAGGAGCGAAGCGGTACAGCTCATGCTCCCAGTTGTAAATCAGGGAAGCCGGGCATACAATGAGGGACGTCCCCTCCTGTGCTGCGGACAGCAGAAGGGCAATCACCTGAATCGTTTTCCCCAGTCCCATATCGTCGGCCAGAATCCCTCCAAAGCCCCAATGATCCAGCGTCCTGAGCCACCGGTACCCTGTCTTCTGATAAGCCTTCAGCTCCCCCGTAAAGGATGACGGCACGTCGTAATCGCTGTCCTCCACTGATTTCATTCCGCGGATCAGCGCTTTATAGCCGCTGTCTCTTTTGAGGGAAATATGCCCGTCCTCCCTGAGGGCCTGATCCAGATACAGGGCGCGGAAGCTCGGAAGAAGGATGGTCTTTTTTGCAAGCTCCGCCTTTCCCAGGGACAGGCCCTCCCGTATTGTCTCAATGGTCATAAAGCCGTCGTCCGACAGTTTTAAGAATTCCCCATTTTTCAGCCGATAATACTTTTTCTTCTGCGTATAGGCGTCCAGAACCTTTAAAAGCTCTCCTCCTGTCAGATCTCCCGTATCCACGGTGAGGGTCAGCCATCCGTCCGAGGCAGAAACTCCCATGGAAATCTCCGGCGGCCGGCGGATCGTAAGGGCCTTTACGCTCCCCGACAGCCGTATTTCCCCAAGAGAACGGAATTCCTCCATCCCCTCGTCTAACAGACGGTAAACCGCCTCCTCCCCCTCCGGCAGAAAGAGACGGCCCGCGCCCTCCTCCCTGGCAGCAAAATACCTGGTAATCAGCCGGCTGATCCGGAACTCTCCCGGCACGTCCCGGCAGATGCTTTTGGGCACGTCCCCATCATCCAGCGGGTGAAAGCTGTAATCTCCGTAGGAAAGGCGGGGAATCAGGCAGAGACGGCCTTTTTCGTCGCAGTCAAAATCAAACACAGCCTCTAATGGCTCTGGTCTCCAGTTCTCCAGCTCCACCCCTTCCTGGGACAGGATGCCAAGAGGCTCCATTCTGCTCAGTACCCGCTCGTAAAACAAAGGCACGTCCCTCTCATGTATGAGAAGTTTTCCCGGCTCCTCCTGCCCTCCCAGTATCCCGGTCAGAAAAATCCCCATCACGTTTCCATATTCTGTGCTGCAGCAAAAAATGTGATGTTCGTCCGCCACATACAGTCTTTTTTCTCCCTCAAAGGCTGCCATCCCTGAGGGGACCGTAACGGAAATTCCACTTTTTCCAGCCCGTTTTACCAATACGGCAAAATCAGGATCCTCTCTTACCACTGTGAGTTCTCTTTGCTGCCCCCTGGCGTCCTCGCACCGGATCGCCCGGCCTGTATTCAGACCAAAGAACCGGTCTAAGTCTCCCCGGCTCAGACGGAGCGCCCGCAGCGCAGGCTCTGCAGGCATTCCTCCCCTTCGTATCTGTCTGTAATGCTCCAGATATGAAAAGGCCAGCTCTGCCGTAAGCCTGGCTGTCTTTCTGCTCTCCTCTGTAAATGCCTGAAAATCGTGGTTAAAGGCCAGACCTCTGCCATACTCCACATACCGGCCCTCTCTCATTGCCAGGGCGAACGAAGCCAGGTCCTTTAATTGATACTCTCTTCTCTTTTTGAGTCCCGCTTCCATAAGGATCTCTCTCCTGCTGAACAGAAGGCGCGGGATGAATTCTACCTCTCCTTTTTCCTCCTCCGCCACAATCTGAGCTACCTGGCGGTTTGTGTACTCTCTGATCATCAGCCGCGCCGACGAGGAGGTAAACACAGGCCGCGCCGCCTCAGGGCTTTCCGAATCTTTATAAACCTGGTATAGCTCCTGCCCGTGGCTGCAGACTCCCCGAAAAGAATTTTCCCTGTAGCAGGAGCAGGAATAGTCTATGATCTGGCTGCCCTTGACATAAATCTTTGTCTGATAAACCGCTCCCTGATCCTCCACCTGGCCAGAGACGCGGACTTCCCCCTTCCAGAAAGTATCCACAGAAATATCTTTTACCGCCATGACGCTCCTTCTCCCCTGTCTTCCCGCATATGCGGCGAAGCTGCCGGACACAGTTCCCTGTATCTTAGCAGCTTCGCATCATTTGATTCATCCTATTTTAATGGCTCTTACATGTGTTCCGGAGCTTCAATGCCCAGCAGATCCATGCAGGCGTTCAGCACGTCCTTCGTGAGGCTGATCAGGCTGATAAAGCCTGCCTGCTTCTCGCGATCCTCCTCGCCGATAATCTTGTTAACCAGATAGAAGTTATTGAACGCGTCTGATAAATCGTACATATACTGGCAGATACGGTGAGGCGCAGTCTCTGCAAAGGCAGTCTCAACTACCTCTCCGAAACGGCATAACTCCAGCTGAAGAGCCTTCTCCGTCTCAGAGGAAGCCGGGCGTACAGGAACCAGGGTATAGCTTCCGCCCATCAGTTCTCTGTACTTCTCAAGAATCGACTTGATGCGGACTACCATGTACTGGATGTGTGGACCTGTATTTCCCTCGAAGGAAATGAAGCGGTCCACGTCAAATACATAGTCCTTGGTAGCCTGGTTGGAGAGATCGCCGTACTTTAATGCAGCGAGACCGATCATCTCGGCTGTCTTTCTCATCTCCTCCTCGGATACTCTCTGCTTCTCCTGGACCTTCTTGTAAACTTCCTCATTAATATCTGCAATCAGGCGCTCCAGACGCATAACGCCGCCGTCTCTCGTCTTAAAGGGGCCTCCGTCCTTGCTGTTCATAGTGCCAAATCCCAGGAATACCATCTTGGTCTTGTCACTTACAATGCCGGCCTTCTTAGCCACGCGGAACACCTGGGTAAAGTGAAGCTCCTGGCGCTTGTCCACCACGTAGATATAGCGGTCTGGATGGTAATCCTGCTCTCTCTGGACAATGGTGGCCAGATCAGAGGTCGCGTAAAGAGCAGCTCCGTCAGACTTTCTGACGATACAGGGAGGAAGCTCCTTGGTATCTGTCTCCTCAGAAATGTCCACCACCAGGGCTCCCTGGCTCTCGTAAGCTAATCCCTTCTCAACCAGGTCGTCGATCAGCTGCGGAATATAAGGCTGCGCGTCGCTCTCTCCCTTCCACAGATCGAAGGATACGTTGAGATTGCCGTAATTTCTCTTTAAATCCTTTAAGGATACGTTCATAATGTGCTCCCAGATAGCGCGGTAGGGAGCGTAGCCGCTCTGAAGCTTAAAGGTAGCCTCCTGGGCTCTCTCCTTGAACGCCTCATCCTGTTTGGACTTGGCGCTGGCAGCCGGGTAGATCTCCTCCAGCTCGGAAATAGTAAACGGCGGCTCCTTGGGATATTCTCCCGTAAAGTTCTCGTCAAAGTAGGGAAGATTTGGCTGTCTGTCGTGAAGCTCCTCGATAATCAGTCCCATCTGAAGGCCCCAGTCGCCCAGATGCACGTCCCCGATTACCTTATGTCCCATATAGCGGCTGATGCGCTTAATGCTCTCTCCAATGACGGCAGAGCGCAGATGTCCCACGTGAAGAGGCTTCGCCACGTTGGCGCCGCCGTAGTCCACGATAATGGTCTCCGGCTCCTTCGTCTCCTCCAGACCATACTTGGGATCCTCCGCCATGCGGTTCATATACCCAGCCAGGTACTCCGGCGCAATCCTGAGATTGATAAAGCCCGGCATAACGGCGTTAATCTCGGAGAACATAGCGCTCTCCTTCGCCTTCTCCACCACCTCGCCTGCAATATCAATCGGCTTCTTCTTATATGCCTTAGCAGCGGCCATGGCTCCGTTGCACTGATACTCGCACAGATCCGGACGGTTGGAAACTGTGACCTTCACATATTTCTCATCGTATCCGCAGGCAGTAAAAGCAGGCGTCAGCTCCGCTACAATTAAATCAATCATCTTCTGCATGATCTCGTCTCCTTCTTGTCAGTGTTTCTGATGCCTCGATCCCCGGCATCCTATGTTCCTATATACTATAAAATATTTTTGCGCTAAGTTCAAGACTATAAAGCTGCGGGACATTTATTCCTTCATGGCTTCCTTCACATCCTTCAGGAACTCCTTCCATTCATCGAGATGATCCACAAAGTATTTGGGGCAGGCCTTCTCCGTAATATCATAATGGCGGATCACATCTTTGGGCTTTAAATCCAGCTCCCGGCACAGCCACGCCGTCAGGCGCACCAGGGAGGCGTAGGTCTCCTCCGTAAACCTGCCGTCCTTTCCCGGGTGGCAGCACTCGATGGAAACCGTGTCAGAATTTCTTGTGTTGGACGCGTAGGCCATCTCGTCGATGGGCACGCACTGGATAATCTCCCCGTCCATACCGATAATAAAATTACTGCTCACCGAAATCCGGTTAGAGCCTGTCTGATCCTTGAGCCCCTCAAAATAATTCCTGTTCTGCCGGGCTGTCGTTCCGGGATTTCCCACATAGTGGACTACTATCCCGTTGATCTCAGAAAGCTTTGTGCCTGGTCTGGAATAATCGTTCAGCGTGAGCAGATCCTGCGTCACCCACTCAGGCGTCTCCACAGACGAGGGATTCACCGGTTCTCTGATGAGGCTTCCTCTCAGAAACCATCCCGCCGCTCCTCCGGACAGAAACAGAATCAGCGCTGCCGCAGACAGAAACGTCCTTCTGCTTCTCCTGCGGCGAAGCCGCCGTCCCTCTTTTAATTTTCTTCTTTCGTATGCTTCCGGCTCCCTTCTCCGACGGCCTCTCCCCTCTTCCAGGGCCTCCCCGGAACGCTGGCGCCTGTTCTTCTCTCTCATTTCCTCGTACAACCCCATCGCCCCCTTTTCCGTGCAGGCGTCTTTTCATCTGTATGTTTCTATCTGATGATGGAAGGAAAAGGTATCCTGGCCTTCTGATACCGGATTCTTCCGGGAAACAAAGAAACTGCTGTAAAATAGCCCTGGGAAAGATATTTTACAACAGTTCCTGATTCTTTTATTCAGTCAAGCCGTCCGCTGCAGAAATCTGCTGAATCTGCATTAAACTCTGGACAGATACTCTCCTGTACGTGTATCGATCTTAACCTTGTCGCCGATCTCTACGAATAACGGAACGTAGATGATTGCGCCTGTCTCTACAGTAGCTGGTTTTGTAGCGCCTGTAGCTGTATCTCCCTTAAGGCCTGGCTCTGTCTCTGTGATCTCAAGCTCTGCAAACAGAGGAGCCTCTACGGAGAATACCTCGCCGTTGTGAGAACAGATCTTAACCATATCGTTCTCCTTCACGAACTTCAGAGCGTCGCCGATCTGCTCAGCTGTAAGAGCTACCTGCTCAAAGTTCTCCACGTTCATGAAGTGGAACAGATCTCCGTCAGAGTACAGATACTGCATATCTACTCTGTCGATTCTGGCTGCCGGGAACTTCTCTGTCGGTCTGAAAGTCTTCTCCACAACACCGCCGTTCTTGATATTTTTAAGCTTGGTTCTTACGAACGCAGCGCCCTTTCCTGGCTTTACATGCTGGAACTCGACGATCTGGAATACGTTTCCTTCGATTTCCACTGTAATACCGTTTCTAAAATCGCCCGCTGATACCATAAATGATATTCCTCCTTGAATGATCTCTCTTTATCTTTTTTATTCTATACTATAATATGCCGTTTTTCAACTACTTTTTGCAAAAGCCGCAATCTCCCGCGCGATTTCGCCTGGCGTTCTGCCGTCTGTATTCACCGTGATATCTGCTGCTTTTTCGTAGACCGGCCCTCTGGCAGCCATCAGGCCTTCCACCTTCTCTCTCACATTTCCTCCCTGCAGAAGAGGCCTGCTGGTATCTCCCTGAAGGCGGTGCAGAATCTGCCCAGGAGAAGCTTTCAGATAGACGCACACTGCGTTTTCCTTTAAAAGCCTCTGGTTCTCCTCTCTGAGAACCAGGCCTCCCCCTGCTGAAATCACGGTAAAGCCGCTGTCTCTATCCGTCTGTTTCAGAAGCCTTCTCAGCGTATCTGTCTCCATTTTCCGGAAGCTCTCCTCTCCCTGGAGACGGAAAATCTCTGAAACCGCCATCCCTGCCTGGCGCTCTGTCTCCTGATCCGTATCGCAGAGAGCGCAGCCCAGAAGATCTGCCAGATCCTTTCCCACGCTTGTCTTTCCTGCTCCCATAAAGCCGATGAGAACCAGATGTTTCTGTTCCGGCTGAAGCCTTTTCTGGATCAGGGCTTCTGCCAGGGCCAGGGTTTCCTTCTCTATCTTTGTGCCAGGATTCCACAGCTCATAGGAGGCCGCTCCCTGATATACCAGCATCTTCAGTCCATTGACCGCTCTGCCTCCTGCTTCCCGTACCAGGTGCATAAACTTCGTCTCCGCAGGAGTGTAAATCACATCCAGAGCCTCCTCTATCAACTGATAAAACTCTCTGTCCTCTATAGGAGCCGCGTCCACCGCCGGATGCATCCCCACGCTGGTGCACTGAATGGCCAGATACCGTTTTCCAGGCAGTTCCTTCCACTGGGAAAGGGGGAGGGCTTTCATTAAATCTCTGCCTGCCATTCTGTTTCCGTACTCTGCCAGCTCCTCTGCCTTTTCCAGGCTTCTGTTCAGCACAGTAATGCTTCCCGCCTTGCCCCTGGCCATCATGCAGACTGCCGCCCTGGCGGCTCCTCCCGCTCCGATCAGAAGACAGTCCCTGCCATTTACGGCAAAGCCGGCTTCCTCCACAGTTCTTCTGAGCCCCTCAACGTCTGTGTTATATCCTTTGTATCCCCGCTCCGTCCGGACCAGCGTGTTCACAGCGCCGACCTCCCTGGCCGCTTCGTCAACGTCGTCCAGGTATTTCATCACCGCCTGCTTGTGAGGCACAGTCACATTCATACCCAGGATGTTCAGGGCAAAGGCTCCCGAAACTGCCGCCTGCAGCTCCTCCTCTTTTACCTTAAAGGGAACATAGACCAAATCTGTCCCTGTGCTCTCCGCATAAAGATTCTGAAGCATGGGAGACATGGAGTGCTCCACCGGATTCGCCAAAATCCCGCAGACTCTGGCCGTTCCTCTGACAGATTCCGCTGCCTGGATCATCCGCTCCAAATCTTTCGGCTGTTTCCTCATCTCTTCTCTCTCTGTCATCTTTCTTTACTCTTTCCCTGCTTCCCGCTCTCTCTTTCTGCAGTCTCTTCTGTAAAAGTACAGCACCACCGCTTCCAGACGGCGTTTTAAAACAATCTGTATTTCCTCTTTTGGGTGGATAGGCTTTATGAGAATCCCGTAAATTCTCGCCCTGTTTGCGCCGTACACGTCTGTAAACAGCTGATCTCCCACAAACAGGCTTGTCTGTCTGTCCGTCCCCATCAGAGCCATAGCCTTCTCATAGCCGCCCCTCGCCGGCTTGCCGCCTTTATAGATATAGGGAGAATCCACCTGGGCGGCAAAGGAGGCCACCCTTGGCTCCTTATTGTTAGACAAAAGACAGGTCTTCATCCCCATCTTCCTTAGACGTGCAAAGAGCTGCAGCGCCCGATCATCCGCCGGCGCGCCGTGGGGAACCAGCGTATTGTCAATATCAAAAATCACTCCGCGGATTCCCTGTCTGTAAAAATCCTCATAGGGAATGTCATAGGCGGAGCCTCTGTATTCCTTCGGATAAAATGCTCTGAACATACTAGTCCTTCTTCAACAGCTTTCCGATCTCTTCCATGAAGGTTCCCACGTCCTTAAACTCTCTGTACACAGAGGCAAAGCGCACATAGGCCACCTCATCCAGATCCTTTAACTTATCCATCACCAGCTCGCCGATGGCAGAAGTCTCGATTTCTCTCTCCTCCTTGTTAAAAATCTGGTTTTCGATCTCGTCAATGGTCTCGCTGATCTGCTGCGGTGAAACCGGACGCTTATGGCAGGAATGAAGGATACCGGCCTCAATCTTAGACCGATCGTAAAGCTCTCTGGAGTTGTCCTTCTTGATCACCATCAGCGGCATCGTCTCCAGCTTCTCGTAAGTGGTAAACCGTTTCCCGCATGTCTCACACTGACGGCGGCGGCGGATAGAGCTGTTGTCGTCTGCCGGTCTGGAGTCAATCACCTTTGTATCAGAAGCATTACAAAATGGGCATTTCACATTCTTTTCCTCCTGTGTGATATATTGTCCTTATTTTAACGTACTACCGGAAGATATGCAAGCTGTTTTCAGCCTTTTTGCTCCTTTTTGCACAGCTCCACCAGAATGATATCGTCCCCGATCTGCTTCACGTCCCGCCATGGAATCACATACTCGCTCTCCCTTCCCAGAAATCCCCACAGACATCCAGGTCCCGGAATGATGAGGGCCGTCACTCTTCCTGTGCAGATATCAATATCCACGTCCCCCACAAAGCCCAGACGGCTGCAGTCCTTAATATTGATCACTTCCTTTTGCTTCATTTCTGAAAGACGCATAGATAAACTCCTGACAGACCTCTTGGTTCCAGTATATGACGGCTGGACGCTAAATTGCCCTGCCCCCGGATAAAATCCGGCGGGCAGGGCGTTTTCTCTGCTCTAATTTCCTACTGCTGGGGCGCGTTGTCCTGAGCGTAAATGGAAGCCTCTGTTCCAGCTGTCGTTCCGAATACAACTACGCCTGTCAGCTCGTTCCCTTCCAGGGCCTTATCGCCGTGGAGAGCGGTTCCTATGGCGTCTCCGGCTGCATAGAGTCCGGGAATCTCGCCGTCGTCAGGCGTAACTGCGTTGGCGCAGCTGTCCACGTTCAGGCCTGTGTTCTTTCCGCTCTCGTCCGTCACATAGGAAACGCCCAGATCTCCCAGAAGCTCCAGGTAAGCGCTGTCTGTCACGATAAGGGAGCGGCAGGTAAGCTCCTGCTCTTTGCCGGCGTCTTTTACCTGAACGCCTGTAACCTCCCCGTCGGCGCCGTAGAGCACCTTAGAAAGCTCTGCGTCCTCTGCCACGGTAACGTTCAGGCTGTCAAATTTCTCCTGAAGCTTCGTCTGAAGCTGGCTTCCCAGCTCCTCTCCTCCAGCCGCCTCATAGCTTCTGGCTGCGCTGGATCCTTCCTTCTGAGTCACGCCGGAAAGCTCCACGCCCAGATCACGCACCCAGTCAAGAGCCGCCCGGCTCTCCTCGCCCAGATGCTCTGCCATCTCTTCATTGCCCTTTCCGCCTCCGGCTGCCAGGGTATCTGCGATGTAGCTGTCCACAGTATCTTCAATTCCGGCGTCAGACTGCTCCTCTGTATCGGAAGCGTTCATGCAGCTTCCTGACAGAGTTTTTTCACTGCTGCCCAGCACTAAAATTTTGGCCGGATCAGTTCCTTCTGCCACTGCCTGAATCGCTGCCGCCATACCGGCCGGATCGCCGCCTGCAATCACAAGATCCGCGTCTTCCATGAAAGCTGTCTGCTCTGCCTGCGTGCTCTCCTCCACAGCCTCCTGGGAAGCTTCCGCCTTTGTTGTCTCTTCTGCTTTATCTCCTGTACTCTGGCTGCTGCACCCTGTCAGGGCTCCCACTGCCAGAACCGCTGCCGCCCATGCGGCCAATGATTTTTTTCTCATAAATGATGCTCCTCTCCCGGAAGAAATCTCTTCCGTGCAAAATAAAAAAGTTCAATTGAACGTTCCTTCTTCCGTGACAGCATTCTATCACAGGAAGCAGGTCAGATCAATTGAACTTTTATTAAGGTTCTGTTCTAAATCCAAATTTTTTATGAATTTTTTCTGTACTGGACTTAGAATCCACTTTCTTAACAGCAGAGATCCGCAATCACCTGGGCGAAAATCTTAGCGCTTAAAAGCAGCTCGTCAATCACGGCAAACTCGTCTGCGCCGTGCATCCGGTTGTCTGTCTCCGGAAGAGCCGCTCCGAAAGCCACGCCGTTCTTTAAGTCGTGGACGTATGTTCCGCCTCCCATGGAAACGCACTCTCCCTTGCGTCCCGTGTACTCCTCATAGGCGCCAAGAAGCGTCTTTACAAACGGGGAATTGCCGTCTACGTGGTGAGGCGGCAGCATTTCCTTTGTAAGCACCGTAATGCCGCGCTCTGCCATCTTTTCTGCCACCGGCTTTAAGACATTGTCTTCATTGCCGCAGATAGGCGTCCGGCTGTCGAAAATTCCGTGCATCCGGCTGTCTGTGATCTCCAGAATATCAAAGGCCAGAGTAAGAGCGCCTGAAAGCTCGTCTGCCATGGCTACTCCCAGAGCTTTTCCCTCTGTGTCTCCATGGGGAATCAGCTCTGTCAGAGAACGGATTACCTCCATCTGTCTGCAGGCTGCAAACGGAAGTCTCGTAATGAGAAGCAAAAGCGCGGTAGCCGCGTTCTTTCCCTCCTGGGGAGTGGAAGCGTGAGCTCCGGCTCCGCAGGCCGTAATCTCCAGACATCCGTCCTTTCCTACCAGCTCAAAGGAAACTCCCGTCTCCTTCTCCACCTGGTTTCCTGCCTCGCGCACCATATCGTCGTCCAGCCCTTCAAAGACAGCGTAGGCCTTTCCTGGAACCACGTTGACCTTTGTGCCGGCTGTGACAGATTTCACTCTTGGAAGCGCCTGGGACGGCTCAAACTCAGCCTCAAATTCGCAGTTTAAATGGCCTTTCTCAATATTTACCACCGGAAACGCTCCGTCTGGAGAAAAGGTCATGGGAGCTTCCTTCTCCACTGCATAGTAATGGGCGATATCGCTGCTTCCGCATTCCTCGTCCGTTCCCAGGATCAGGCGCACCCGCTTTTTTAACGGGATATTTAATTCCTTTACCGCCCGCATGGCGTAGAGAGCCGCCACGGCCGGTCCCTTGTCGTCTGCTGTTCCGCGTCCGTAGAGCTTTCCGTCCTGCTCCACCGGTTCAAATGGCTTTGTCACTGTCCATCCCTCTCCCGCCGGAACCACGTCCAGATGGGCCAAAATATCTAACTGGCTCTCCGTTCCGCCGAAATCAACCGTTCCCACATAATTGTCATAGTTTGAAATGGCGAAACCGTAGCCCTCTGCCATGGACAGGGCTGTCTCCAGGGCGCGGCAGGCTCCCTCTCCATAGGGCATGCCCTCCTGATAAGGCATTTTCTCGCTGTTAATGCGGCACAGCGTCTTAATGTCCTCCAGCATTTCTCCCCTGTGACTGTCAATATATTTCTCGATCTCTTCTCTGTACATCCGATCCTCTCCTTTCCGGAAACCTTCCCTCAGCTGTTTCCTCTCTCTTTCTTTCCCAGAGTCTCTATTTCAGCATTCCTGCTAAAATCTCGTTGACTGCCTTGCCGTCTGCCTTTCCCTTCACCTTCGGCATCAGAATCTTCATAATGGCGCCCTTGTCGGACTTCTTCGGCTCCTCGATGCCAAGCTCGGCCAGCACTCCGGCGATCACCTGGCGGATCTGCTCCTCTGTCAGATCAGCCGGAGCAAACTCCTCGTATACGGCCAGTCTGGCAGCCGCCTCGCTCTTAATATCCTCTCTGTCTGCAGGAGCGGTTTCCATCGTCTCTTTCGTCTGCTTGATCTCCTTCTTGACAATGGCGTTCTCCTCCTCCTCTGTCAGAGGCTCCCTCTTGTCAATCTCCGCGTTCTTCAGCGCGGACAGCAGCATGGAAAGAGAATCCTTTCTCGCCTTGTCCTTGGCCTTCATGGCCTCCACCATCGCTTTTCTCACCACATCAATTTTGCTCATGCGTCTACCTCCTGATGTTTTTATCTTAATCCCGTCCAAACTCGCTTAACACAAGACCTGGATTTCTGTCGAGAACCATTCCGACGCTCCAGCTGTTGACGAATAAGAGCAGAGGATTTTCCTTTAAGTCCTTAATTCTCTTCATATCAGAGGTTCCCTGAATCTTAGCCGGATCGATCTCCTCCTTATTTTCAATCCAGCGGATGTACTCGTATGGAAGCTTCTCCAGCTTGACGTCCACGTTGTACTCATTTTCCAGACGGTAGGTCAGAACCTCGAACTGAAGCTCGCCTACCACGCCTACAATGATCTCCTCCATTCCAGTATTGAACTCCTGGAAAATCTGGATTGCGCCCTCCTGGGCAATCTGGTTGATTCCCTTGATAAACTGTTTTCTCTTCATGGTGTCCATCTGGCGCACCCTGGCGAAATGCTCCGGCGCGAAGGTAGGAATTCCCTCAAACTGCACCTTGTCTCCAGGCGCGCAGAGAGTGTCTCCAATGGAGAAAATGCCCGGATCGAAGACTCCGATAATGTCTCCGGCGTATGCCTCCTCCACAATCTTTCTGTCCTGGGCCATCAGCTGCTGGGGCTGGGACAGGCGGATTTTTCTGCCGCCCTGCACATGGTTTACCTCCATGCCTGCCTCAAATTTGCCGGAGCAGATACGCATAAAGGCAATCCTGTCTCTGTGGGCTTTATTCATATTGGCCTGAATCTTGAATACAAAGGCGCTGAACTTATTGTTAAACGGATCTACCTGGCCTTCCGTAGTCTTTCTTGGAAGAGGCGGCGTCGTCATTTTCAGGAAGTGCTCCAAAAAGGTCTCCACGCCGAAGTTAGTCAGAGCCGATCCGAAGAAGGCAGGAGACAGCTTTCCTGTGCTGACCTTCTCCATATCAAACTCCTCGCTGGCGCCGTCAAGCAGCTCGATGTCGTCTAACAGCTGGCTGTGATAATCGGCTCCTACGACAGAATCCACGTCGTCTGACTCCAGATCAAATTCTCTGGAAGCCACCTCTTTCTGACCGCCCATAGCGGCTGTAAAGGTAGTGATTTTCTTCGTATTTCTGTCGTAAACTCCCTTGAAATTTTTGCCGCAGCCAATGGGCCAGTTAATCGGGCACGTCTTAATGCCCAGAACGCTCTCAATCTCATCCATCAGCTCAAAGGGATCTCTGGCCTCCCGGTCCATCTTGTTGATAAAGGTAAAAATCGGAATGTTCCTCAGAAGACATACTTTAAACAGCTTGATGGTCTGGGCCTCCACACCTTTGGAAGCGTCGATGACCATAACGGCGGAATCGGCCGCCATCAGAGTACGGTAGGTATCCTCTGAGAAGTCCTGGTGTCCCGGCGTGTCCAGAATGTTGATGCAGTAGCCCTCGTAGTTAAACTGGAGCACAGAGGAGGTAACGGAAATTCCTCTCTCCTTCTCGATCTCCATCCAGTCGGAAACAGCGTGCTTGGTAGCCTTTCTGCCCTTTACCGTACCGGCCAGGTTAATGGCTCCTCCGTAGAGCAGAAACTTCTCTGTCAGAGTAGTCTTTCCCGCATCCGGGTGGGAAATAATCGCAAAGGTACGTCTCTTTTTGATCTGTTCTGTTGTATTTTCTGTATTTGCCAAAATGGTCTTCCTCCATATTCTGTCGTGATTCATTTACATTTTCAGGAAAAAACAGACACCTCTTTTCAGGTGTCCGTTTTATTCTATTATGAAATATATGGAAAGTCAAGGCCGTCTCCAGCGTTCCAGAAAGGCTTCCGCCAGCTCTACCCAGGGTTTGCAGCATTCTTCCACATAGCTCCCTCTTCCGTCGGAGGTTTCCTTGTCCGTTCTCTCGTCGGCCAGAGCCAGGCCGTGGCGTCCCTCTGGAAACAGGTGGGCCTCCGCGCTGACTCCTGCCTTTTTAAGGGCCGACAAAAAGAGCAGCGAATTTTCTGCCGGAACGGAGGTATCTGTGAAGGTATGCCACAGAAAAACCGGTGGAACGTGGCTTCCCACCTGCTTTTCCAGGGACAGCAGATTAAGAAACTCCTCTCTCTCCTCTCCCTCAAGCTCTCCTAACAGCGCGTCAAAGGAGCCTCTGTGGGCGTATTCTCCGGAGGTAATCACAGGATATCCAAGGAGCAGCCGATCCGGACGGATCAGGAGCGAAATGTCGGCCAGACTGCTCTCTGAAAAAATCGTCTCGTCTCGTCTGAAATTGTCTCCTGTCGGAAACTGCACCTGCCGCTTTACCAGGGCAGACAGAAATTCCTGGTTCCAGAACACTCCCAGGCTGGCCGCCAGATGGCCTCCTGCGGAAAATCCCATGACAGCTACCTGTTCCGGGATAATATTCCACTCTGCGGCCCTCAGGCGCACCATGGCCACTGCTCCCGCCAGCTCAAGCAGAGCCGTGGGAAAGCTGTCCGGCGCAGTGCTGTAGCGGAGCACAAAGGTCTGATACCCCTTGGACAGCAGCTCTAACGCTACCGGCTCTCCCTCCCTGAACGAGCAGAACTCATAGCCGCCTCCCGGACAGATCACCACTGCCGGCCGTTTCTGAATCCTGCACTCCTCCCCGGAATCCTGGAGATAGGCGGTCAGCTCCGCCGTATGATCCGTTTTCTTAAACGCGCCGTTTTTCTCTATCTGAATCTGAATGGTTTCAATTCTCACAATCTGCGTCCTCCCTCTGTATCTTTGCGCCCTATTATAGTACATCTTTGCGTCCGATACAAGCCCGGGCCGCGGCGGGAGCAGAAAGGGCCATACTGGAAGAATATACAGGCCCGGCGGTAATGGGAGGCTTTCGCAGCAAATCGCGGGACTATATATTCTCCATTCCCCGTCTGTCAAGGGGCAAAATTTTTTAAATTTCCCTGCTCCCGGTATATTGTCCCTGAAAAACGGAAAGCCTGATCATGGACAAACAAAGAAGGAGGCTCTCTTTATGGCACTGAATAAAGTTGAAATCTGCGGCGTAAATACATCGAAGCTGCCCCTGCTCACCAACGAGGAAAAGGAGGAGCTGTTCGCCCGAATCCTGAAGGGAGACAAGGAAGCCAGAGAACAGTATATTAAGGGAAATCTCCGCCTGGTTCTCAGCGTCATCCAGCGTTTTTCAGGCAGCAGTGAAAATGTGGACGATCTGTTTCAGATTGGCTGCATCGGCCTGATTAAAGCCATTGATAATTTCGACATTACCCAGAACGTCCGCTTCTCCACCTACGCGGTTCCCATGATTTTAGGGGAGGTGAAGCGGTATCTCCGGGACAATAATTCCATCCGCGTCAGCCGCTCTCTCCGGGACACCGCCTACAAAGCCATCTACGCCAGGGAAAGCCTGACAAAGAAAAATCTGAAGGAACCGACTCTCTGTGAAATCGCAGAAGAAATCGGCGTCAGCAAGGAACAGGTAACCTATGCCCTGGATGCTATTCAGAGTCCGGTCAGCCTCTATGAACCAGTCTACACAGACGGAGGCGATCCTCTCTATGTCATGGATCAGCTCAGCGACAAGAAAAGCTCGGAGGAAAACTGGGTTGAGGATATTTCTCTGAACGAGGCCATGAACCGCCTTCCTGAGCGGGAACGCCACATCATCGATCTGCGTTTTTTTGAGGGGAAAACCCAGACAGAGGTGGCGGAGGAAATCCATATCAGCCAGGCCCAGGTCAGCCGCCTGGAAAAAAATGCCTTAAAGGCTATGCGTGCCTACCTCAGCTGATCCGGTATTTCCTGAGAGCGCACAGGGGATTCTGTCTTTCAGGAGGACATTCAAACATGAAAAGAGACGTTTTCTGCCAAAAATCAGCGGAACGCGTCTCTTTCTTCTGGTTATTCATATTTTACAATCTCTTTTTTCAGCCGCTTCATGATCTTTTTCTCCAGTCTGGAGATATAAGACTGGGAAATTCCCAGCAGATCCGCCACTTCCTTCTGCGTCATCTCGTCTCCGTCTGCGTTGTTGAGTCCGAAGCGCAGCTCCACGATGGTTCTCTCCCTGGGAGTCAGATGGCTGATGGCCGTCTTTAAGAGATTTCTCTCTATCTCATCCTCCAAATCACGATAAATCACATCCTCGTCTGTCCCCAGAATGTCGGAAAGCAGCAGCTCGTTTCCATCCCAGTCTACATTTAAAGGCTCGTCAATGGAAACCTCCAGCTTTGTCTTGTTGTTTCTCCTCAGATACATTAAAATTTCATTTTCAATGCACCGGGACGCGTAGGTAGCCAGCTTGATATTTTTCCCTGTGTTGAAGGTGTTGATCGCCTTAATCAGCCCTATGGTTCCAATGGAAATCAGATCCTCCACTCCCACGCTGGTATTGTCAAATTTTTTTGCTATGTACACAACCAGCCTCAGATTGTGCTCAATCAGGCTGGATTTGGCCTCCCGATCCCTCTCCGTTCCCAGCTCTCCCAGCACTCTGGCTTCCTCCCTGCTGTCCAGGGGAGCCGGCAGAATGTCCGTTCCTCCAATGTAGTGGATTTCCCCTTCTCCCGGCATTAACAGCGCCCGGAAAGTAGGCAGGGTTTTCATTCGAAACCGGCTGGGCGCCGCGGCTTTCATGATCATGATTCTCTCCTCCTGTTTTATTTCTGCTCGCCTGTTTTTTTCTGCAAAGCTCTGGAGAAAGCGAAACTGCCTGCTCCCAGACCTCTGTGTGCAGCAAAAGTCCATAGCTTCCGTCTGGCGAAAGGGGCGTTTTGGAGACGGCAATCAGAGGCCGTTTGAAATATCTCTTCTGGCCGTTTAGTTCTATTCGGATTCCGTCCGCCGCCGCCGCAGGCAGCATTCCATTCTCCCTCCCCACGCTTCTGTAGGGGATCAGAGACGTCCCTTCTGTCCCGTCAAACAGTCCGTTCAGGGCTCCCTCCCATATTACGCTGACCGGGCGGCGGAAAATCGGATCGTACAGCTGGTTGCCTGTGTCTAAAAATGCCTTTACCTGTATCTGTCTCCCTTTGCAGACGAGAACGGTTTCCGCCCTGCAGCTTCTGAGCCGTTTCTCCCTTCCTGCTGCCTCCCACAGAAAACAGGCAGAAAAGCACACAAATCCTGCTCCGGACAGGAGCGCTAAAAAGGGAAGGCAGCTCTGAGCCATCCCCTTCTGTCCATCTGATACAATACCATAGACAGCCCGTTTTAAAAGCGACAGACCTCCTGACATCAGAGCCGACGTCAGATAAAGACCTCCCGCCTGATGAAGCAGGCTCTTTGGCCGTCTTTCCCGGTAAGCCAGATACACCATGAGAACGCTGACCGGGCCGAAGGCAAGCATCAGCTGAAATCCCTGTTCCGGGACAACAAACGGACTGACGCAGGCCCACAGCGCGCCTGCGGCTGCTCCAGCGGCAATTCTTCCGGCCCGTATGTTAAGTCCCATCAGCTTTCCCGTCATTACCAGAAGAAAACTGTCTAACAAACCGTTTTGGATCAATACCACATCCAGGTACAGTCTGATTTCTGTCTCCAGCTCTGCCACCCCCCTGTCTGACAGAGTCTATTATAAGGGACAGCTCCCTCAGAATTTGTCAAACGGCGGGGGAAAATCCTGTTTTTTCATCGTCAAAGTTCGAGAAGACTCCTCCTTTTTCCGCTTGTCCCGGCAAAATCTGCGAAAAGAAGCAGGAAAAAGGCAGAAAAGAGAATACAAAAAAAGCAGGACGTTTCCCGGCTCCTGTGAGCTTATGGAAAACGTTCTGCTTTCTTTCATTTCACTTTGAAATGCTGCTTATGCTTTTTTATCTCTTATGCTTTAAGAAATCAGGAATATTGATCTGTGTCTGTCCCATCGGTCTGTAGGACGGCGCTGGTGAAGGCGCCGGAGCTGGCTCCTGCTGTCCCGGCTGTGTTAAAGAAGGGGACGGCTTGTAAGACGGAGACGGCTGGCGGAATCCTGCCTGAGACGGCTGAGCTGCCGTAGCTGCCTCTCTGCCTGCTGCTGCCACGGAAGTCTGCTTCTTCTGGAACGGATTGCTTCCGAAATTAGTCATGGCCTTGGCAACCGGAGTCGCTGTCTCCTCGTCCAGGCCTGTGGCAATGACTGTGATGGAAGCCTCGTCCTGAGCGTTCTCGTCGTACATAGCGCCGAAGATAATGTTCGCATCGTCGCCTGCCAGCTCCTGAACGTAGGAAGCTGCCTCGTTAGCCTCGATCAGGCTGATATCTCCGGAAATATTGATAATTACATGGGACGCATTCTCAATGGTGGTCTCCAGAAGCGGGCTGGATACGGCCTGCTTAACAGCCTCGATGGCCTTGTCGTCTCCCTTGGCATGTCCGATTCCAATGTGAGCGATTCCCTTGTCAGTCATAACCGTCTGAACGTCTGCAAAGTCCAGATTGATCAGGCCAGGAATATTAATTAAATCTGTGATTCCCTGAACTGCCTGCTGAAGCACTTCGTCTGCCTTCTTTAATGCGTCCGGCATAGTGGTTCTTCTGTCCACGATCTCCAGAAGCTTGTCGTTGGGAATTACGATCAGAGTGTCCACGCAGCTCTTTAACTTCTCAATGCCCTGGATGGCGTTATTCATACGTGTCTTGGCCTCAAAACGGAACGGCTTCGTTACAACGCCGACTGTCAGGATTCCCATATCCTTAGCAATTTTAGCCACAACAGGAGCTGCTCCTGTTCCGGTTCCGCCGCCCATACCGCAGGTAACGAACACCATATCCGCTCCCTTTAACGCCTGGGCTAACTCCTCCTGGTTCTCCTCAGCTGCCTTCTCGCCGATCTCCGGTCTTGCGCCTGCGCCCAGTCCCTTGGTCAGCTTCTCGCCGATCTGCATGGCTGTGGTAGCCTTGCAGAACTGGAGAGCCTGCTTATCTGTATTGATACCGATAAACTCAACGCCTGCAATGTTCTCCTCGATCATGCGGTTTACCGCGTTATTTCCGGCTCCGCCCACGCCTACTACTATAATTCTGGCGGCATTCTCTGCTTCATTTATCTTAATCTCTAACAAGAAAACTTCCTCCTTCACTCACATATCTGCTGTTTTTTGCCTGCATTTGCGCCTTCTGATTTCAGTCTATCTAATACTATATTTTATTTTAGGAAAAATATCAACTGTTATTTTGCCGAATTTATGATTTTCACACCAGTTCAGCTATGGGAACGGGCCGCAATGCTACGGCTCATTTTTCTGAAACCGATACATGGGATTGGAGTTTGTCTCGTCGTATGTGTCCAGGTACAGCGTTCCGTCCAAATCGGAATACTCCTGGATAATGTCGCTCAGCTCCGCTATCTTGCCGTTCATATCCTTTTTATCTCCCAGCTCAACTCTCAGATTCCCCACTGTGACCACAGCCTGTCCTCCGCTCTGGTACCGGATCCCGTCGGCGTGGATCTCATAGAGAGAGAGAATCTGGGTCAGGTTCAAAATATCCTCGAAAATATCCTTATTCTCTACGGGAAGGGGCTCGTGAAGCACTACATGGCCAAACTTCAGCCCCTCTATCTTCGGTATTCCAGGCAGAATTTCGCTTGTGCTCTCCACAACAATTCCGTCTTTGTCAAAGTACAGGTTGCTGTTCATGTAGGACACATAGCCTACCATGCTTTTTTCATATACAATAATCTCCACTTCATTGGGACCTCTGAATACTATCCTGTAGTCTTCCACAAACGGAAGCTTCTTATGAGGCCTGAACTGATACTGGAAATAACAGTAAGCGGCGTTTCGGCTGATTGGGGAGTCAAATATGGTCTGTTCAATCTCCTCAGCCGTATATCTTGTATTGCCGCTTACCTTCACCTCCGTAATCCGCAGAGATACCACGGTAACAGCTATGACCGCCAGCACGGCCAAAGCTGCAATCAGGCCTGTTTTTCTTCTGTGTCTGATATATGTCCTCATATCTGTACCTCCTGCCGGAACTGTTTCATGCCACTGATTCCCGATACCAGAGCCTTCCTCCCAGACTGCTTAAATCGCGGCAGATATCCTCGTATCCCCTGAAAATGTATTCTGCCTGCTCTACGAACGTGGTTCCCTCTGCCGCCAGGCCTGCCGCCACAAGGGCAGCCCCGCCTCTCAGATCACAGGCTCTGACACGGCAGCCATGGAGGCGTCTTCCCTCTGCCACCTTTGCCAGTTTTCCCGATATCTCTGCAGCCGCCCCCATCTTGTTCAGCTCCAGAGCCGTCTTAAAACGGCTCTCAAAAACCGTTTCCTCCACCATTCCCCCGCCTGAAACGCTCATAAGAGCCAGCAGCGGAGACTGAAGATCCGTAGGAAAATCAGGATACGGGCCTGTCTTGGCGCAGATCCGCCCAAAAGGCCTTTGGCTCCGCAGGTAGATTCTGTCCCGCTCCCGATAGACCACGGCTCCTCCCTCCTCCAGGAGAGCCGTCAGGCTTGCAAGCTCCTCTGAGCGGATTCCGGAAATCTCAATCTCTCCTCCCGCTGCAGCCGCTGCAATCAGATAGGTTCCCGCCACAATCCTGTCTCCGTCTGCCCGCACTGTACAGCCATGAAGAGGAAGCCCTCCTGTAATCCGGAGATGAGAAGTTCCGACGCCCAGAATCCTGGCCCCCATCCTGTTTAACATATGGCAGAGAGCCGCTATCTCCGGTTCCCGCGCACAGCCGGATAAAAAGCTTTCTCCCTCAGCGGCCACAGCGGCAAAAATGGCATTTTCCGTAGCGCCCACGCTCGGATAGGGAAGCTGTACTTCTGCTCCTGACAGCATTCCTCCCCTTCTCTTCAGGGAAGCCGTCACTTTCCCGGTTTCCTTCTCCTCCTCAATCTCCGCCCCAAACTGCTTCAGCGCCTTCAGGTGGAGATCAATGGGCCGTTTTCCAATCATGCAGCCGCCTGGATAGTAAATGCAGGCCTTTCCCTGCCTGGCCAGCAGCGGCCCCAGAAGAATCACCGATGAGCGCATTTTTTCCATGTCCTCTTTCCTGACGCAGCTTCCGGAAAGGCGCTCTGCGTCAATCGTCAGCCGCCCGCTTTTATCCAGAGTACAGCTGCATCCCAGGGAAGAGAGTATTTCCATCATACAGCGGACGTCCCTGATACCAGGAACGTGTTCAATCACTGTGACTCCCTGATTTAAAACAGCGGCGGCCATCATGGGAAGCACAGCGTTTTTAGACCCCTGAACGGACAGTTCTCCTCTCAGAGGCCCTCCTCCAACAATCTCGATTTCAGCCAAGGCAGCAGTTCCCTTCTGTTTCCTTATATTATCCTATGCCCGGCTTCCTGTTTTTGTGACAGCTGGACGCCTGAAACCGTCTGGTAAAAACCGATAAGAAGAAAGGGAGGATTTTCCGCTTTATTTCTGAAGAAAATCCCCCCTCTCCGGCATCTACCCCTCCAGTTTAATCTGGTTGGAGACGCTCAGCACCATTCCCATCTCCAGCATCAGGAACAGAACCGAGGTTCCTCCGTAGCTGATAAAGGGAAGCGTAACTCCTGTGTTTGGAATCGTATTCGTTACAACGGCGATATTCAGAATGACCTGAATGCCGATATGGGCCATCACGCCCACCACAAGCAGAGAACCCATGAGATCCGGCGCGTTGCTGGCGATTACCATAAACCGGTAGATCATAAACATGAACATAAGAATCAGAAGCGTCGCTCCAAACAGGCCCAGCTCTTCACAAATGATGGAAAAAATCATATCGTTCTGGGGCTCCGGCACAAAGCCAAGCTTCTGAAGGCTCTGTCCCAGTCCTCTTCCGAAAAAGCCGCCGGAGCCGATGGCGTACAGACCCTGGAGCGTCTGATATCCTGTGTCCGTAGCCGTCGGATCCACCCACGCGGTGATACGGTCCAGCTGATAAGGCTTTAACAGCCTGACTGCCACCAGGGCCTTTCCTATGTAGGGCGACACGGCAATCAGGCCTATGCCAGCTCCCGCGCAGGCAAAGAAGGGCCACTTGATCTTGCACGCCACAAACAGCACTACAAATACAATGCCGCAGGTGATGATTCCGGAGCTTAGGTTATTCTCTGTAATCAGCAGAGCCGGGACGCCGCACCAGATGATGATGGCCCGCACATTCCGAAATTCATTGATCTTAAGCCCCATTCTGGAAATCACAACTGCCAGAAACAGAATAAGCGAAATCTTTACCAGCTCTGTGGGCTGAAACTGAATCGGGCCAATCTGAAGCCATCTCTTCTTTCCGTGGGATTCCACGCCAAAGAGCATGGTGGCAATCATACAGGCCAGGGACGTGAAGTAGCCCAGCCAGGTAAACTTGGCAAACCAGTGATAATCCATTTTTGAGATAAACAGCATCACTACCGCGCTGCCCGCTGCAATCATGCCCTGGCGCTTCACAAAATACGCAGCATCCCCCAGCATCAGCTGCGCCCGGTAGGAGCTGGCGCTGTAAATCATAATAAGCCCGAATATCGTCAGAAACACGACGGACAGAAGAAGACTGTAATCGTAGAACCGATGGGGCTTTTTCTTCTTCTTTTTTTTCGGCGCGTCAGCCATCTTACCACTCCTTACCTGTGTCTGCGTCTATCTGCTTCATTCCTAGAGATTTCTCACATATTCCTTGAACATGCGGCCTCTCTCCTCATAATTATTAAACATGCCCCAGCTTGCGCAGGCCGGTGAAAGAAGCACGTTGTCCCCGGCGTTGGCGTAGGAGGCGCACACCTGCACCGCTTCCTTTAAATCCTCCGCATACATGATGTCGGTAAAGCCATGCTTTTTCGCGCACTCGGCAATCTTATCCCTCGTCTGTCCGATCAGCACCAGGTAGCGCACCTTGCCGCCGAAGCTCTCAATCCACTCGTCATACTCTGAGTGCTTGTCATAGCCTCCGGCGATGAGAAGCGTGGGCCCCGGCATGGCCTTGATCGCCTGCATGGCCGCATCCGGGTTCGTTCCCTTGGAATCGTTGTAATATTTTACTCCAAAGCGCTCTGTGACAAACTCAATTCTGTGTTCAACCGCCTCGAAGCGCTTCACCACCCGGCGGATGATCTCCATGGGCACGCCCATGTTCATGCTGACAGCCACAGCGGCCATGACGTTTTCATGGTTATGGCGGCCTAACAGCTTCAGATCGTGGATATTCACAATCTCTATCACGGTTTTGTCATCGTTCTTATATACGATCATATCGCCGTCCAGGTAAAGGCCCTTCTCCAGTTTCTCCCGGCTGGAGAAGTAAACCACTCTGCACTTCAAGGTCTCTCCGAACTCCCGCAGCACTGGATCGTCGTGGTTTAATACGCAGACGTCCTCCTCCTTCTGGTTCTTTGTGATGCCTTCTTTGATCTCGATGTACCGCTCCATCGTCTTATGGCGGTCCAGGTGATCCGGAGTGATATTGAGGATCGCGCTGACATTGGGCCTGAAATCCATAATCGTCTCCAGCTGGAAGCTGGAAACCTCCGCTACCGTTACAGACTCATCTGTCGTCTCCAGGGCGTGGGCTGTGTAGGGATCTCCGATATTTCCCACTACAAACACGCTGTCGTAAAAAGCCTTCATAATTTCCCCTGTCAGAGCCGTGGTAGTGGTTTTTCCGTTTGTTCCCGTAATTGCCGCCAGCTTTCCCTTAGCGCAGTGGTAGGCCAGCTGGATCTCGCTCCAGATGGGGATTCCCGCCTGCTGAAGAACGGACACGAAAGGAGCTTCCAGGGAAATGCCCGGGCTGATAATGGAGAGCTCCACGCCTAAAAGATCTGTGCGGTCTAATTTTCCAAGGACAAAGCTCACCTTTGCCCCCTCGTCAAATTTCTGTCTCAAATCCGCCTCGTTCAGCTTCTCATTGCCGTCGTAGAGGACAACCTCTCCTCCCATGCCCAGAAGGAGCTTTGCCGCTGCAATGCCGCTGATTCCGCTTCCTGCTACCAATACTTTCTGACTCATTGTCCATTTCCTCCTATAATCCTAAGTATGCAATCAGACAAAGGATTGCTGTTATAATAGAAAATACTGCGACTACTCTTGTTTCAGACCATCCGCACAGCTCAAAGTGATGGTGGATAGGCGCCATCTTGAAGATGCGCTTTCCACCTGTGCTCTTAAAGTAGGTCACCTGCATGATCACAGACAGCACCTCTACCAGATAAATCAGGCCCACCAGAGCAATGAAAATGGGCATCTGCATCATAAAGGCGCTGGCCGACACAAAGCCGCCCAGAGCCAGAGAACCTGTATCTCCCATAAACACCTTGGCCGGATACACATTAAACAGCAGAAAGCCCAGAAGACTTCCCACTACGGCTCCTGTAATCGGGCTGATTCCTGTATTCTCTCCAATGGCCACAATTGTGAAGAAGGTAGCCACCAGAATGGTGACGCTGGTGCACAGTCCGTCCAGTCCGTCTGTAAAATTCACTCCGTTGTCCGTTCCAAGAACAATGAAAAACAGCGCCGGAACAAACAGCCACAGCGGAAGAGCCAGGAAAAATCCGTCGTCAAAGCCTCCTGTAAAGGGAATCAGCATGGAAGTTCCCACCTCGCTGCTGCTGATCAGATAGTAGGCAAAAATTCCCGTAATGATAATCTGGCCAAGCAGCTTCTGCTTGGGGTTCAATCCCTCGGACCGCTTCATCACAATCTTAATGTAATCGTCCAGAAAGCCGATCACTCCGAATCCCACTGTCATAAACAGAATGGGAATAATTTTCGGATAGTCCTTTATATAGAGTAACGAGGTAATCACGACGGAACCTAAAATTACAATCCCACCCATAGTGGGCGTGCCCTGCTTTTTTAAGTGGGCCTGGGGGCCGTCCTCCCTCACCTGCTGCCCGAATTTGAGCTTGTGCAGAAAGGGAATTACAATCGGGCACATAACTGCGCTGATAATAAATGCCGTGATAACCGCAAGAATTGTCTCATTTACCATGTCACACCTCAGATTCTTATGTAGTCTTTTGTTGAGCTGTCCTAGACTCCTGATTAGTATACGTCTTTTTCCCTGAATAATCAACTGTTACTTTGGTCCCGTTCAATCCCCAGATAGGGCAGAATATTGTCGAAAATCCCGCCGATGACAGGGGCCGCAATGGTGCCTCCGTAATAAATTCCCTCCGGCTCGTCGATGGTGATCAGGGCGATGACCTGGGGATTGTCAGCCGGCGCGAAGCCCAGAAAGGAGGAAATATATTTTTTTCTGCTTCTGGGCAGCTTTTCCGAGGTAGCGGTCTTTCCTCCGATCCGGTAGCCTGGAACTCTGGCGTTTTTTCCGCTTCCCTCCGCCACTACCTGTTCCAGAATATAGCGCATGGTTCCGCTTGTCTCCTCTGAGAGAATTCTTCCCTTTTCCTTACTCTCAAATTCATGGACAAAGCCTGTGGATGGATTTTCCACCTTTACGGCGAAATGGGGCGTCACCCGGTTTCCCCCGTTGATGATGGAGGAGGCTGTGGCAATCAGCTGGAGAGGCGTAATCTGGAAGGACTGTCCAAAGGACACCGTTGCCAGCTCCACTGCTCCCATGTTCTCCTTCCTGTGCATGATAGTGGCCGCTTCTCCCGGCAGATCCACCCCTGTTTTTCCCATGAGGCCGAACTGTTCAAAATATTTGTAATAGCGGTCCGTTCCCAGACGCTGTCCCACGTCAATAAGCACAGGATTGCAGGAATTCATCATCCCCTGAAGGAAGGTCTCCCCTCCGTGTCCTCCCGCCTTGTGGCACCGGATTCTCCGATCCTCCACAATCCGGAAGCCCGGACAGGAAAAGGTGTCTTTGAGCGTAACGACTCCCTCCTCCAGCCCTGCGGCGGCTGTTATAATCTTAAAGGTCGAACCTGGCTCGTAGGTATCGTTGATGCAGGGATTTCTCCACATCTGGTTTAACAGCTCCTGTTTTTTATCCGGATCCGCAGGCGGCGCGCCTGCCGGCAGAGTGAAGGGATCGTTTAAATTAAATTCCGGCACAGTGACCATAGACAGGATCTCCCCGTTCTGTGGATTCATAATAATCACAGAAACCTGATTGGCCGATTTCTTCTCCATCACCTGGAGAGCCGCCTGCTGGGCGTACTGCTGCAGATTCACATCCAGGCTGATAGTCAGATCATTTCCGGCCACCGGCTCAATCCTGTCCTCCGCCGCGTTCTCAATCTCCACCCCCGCCGCGTCAGCCAGAGTCAAAATCGTTCCGTTCTGTCCTTTCAGCCACTCCTCATATTCTACTTCCAGGCCGACGATGCCCTGATTGTCGCCTCCCGTGAAGCCGAGAACGCGGGAAGCCATCTCGTCAAAGGGATAGTACCGTTTATAGTCCTCGTCCACCTTCACTCCGGCCAGTCCCATGTCGCGGATTCTATCTCCTGTCTCCTTGTCTACATTCGTCCTGATAATCTCTCTGGACGTATACTTTTCTACCTTCTTTTTTACTTCCTCAGCCGGAAGAGAAAGCTCTCTGCTGAGAACCTCCGAGACTTTCTCCGGTTCCTCGATCTGGTTGTGGACCACCGATACGGTGCATACCGTCCTGTTATCGGCAATCACCGTCCCGTTTCTGTCTAAAATCCTGCCTCTGGCCGCCTTCAGCGTCCGCTCTCTCTGGTGGAGCTCCGTCGCCATGGAGCTGTATTCGTCTGCTCTGCAGGTCATAAGAAAAAATAGCCTTCCTGTCAGGCCTGCCATCCCAAGGCATAAAAGCCCGCACAGGAGAGCTATTCTTTCTCTGTGCCGTGTCCTTCTCTGCTCCATACTGTGTCTCTCCTGCGTAGAACGCTGTCCCGATTGATACAGTATATTGCCGAAAACACATTTTATGTATTCGTATCCGCTTTCGCCTCTGAAGGCTTTTCTGCTCCGCCGCCATTCCCGCTGGCAGAGCTTTCTGCCGCAGGAGCCTGGGACGGCGCCTCTGTGCTTCCCTGGGACGGCGCTGCTGTCTGCCCTTCTGGGGGAGCAGACTCTGCAGACGGATCCCCCGGCATCAGCTCCGGATACTGGACTCCCTCCTCGATAAATTCTTCATCGTATACAGGATAGGTCTCGCCGTTTTCATTGGTCGGAGCTTCAGAGGGCGCCTCCGTCTCCCCGTTGTTCTGGCTGGTGATTCCCTCCGGAAGATCTGCCATCTCCTGATCCGCCGGCGCTGTCTCCCCATCCGGGAATACGTTCATATAAGGAAGGACCTCCGCCATAATCTTGCTGAAAATCTCGCTGGCAAAAGTGGAGTGGGCCTGCTCCTTTCCCTCCAGATGCGGCGTATCAATCACCACATAGCACAGCACCTGGGGATCGTGGGCCGGAGCGTATCCGATAAAGGATACCAGGTAGTTGTTGGCTGAACGCGGATATTTCTCGGCTGTTCCCGTCTTTCCCGCAATCTCGTAGCCCTCTACGGCGGCAGCTCCCGCTGTTCCGCCCTCTCCTGATACCGTCTGGTAAAGAGCCTCGTTGATGTAGTCGGAAGTCTCCTTGGAAATAGTCTCCCGCACCAGAAGCGGCTCTTTTTTATCCACCACAGAGCCCTGCTCATTTAAAATCTGTTTTACCACATGAGGCTGGTAGTAAGAGCCTCCGTTGATCATGGAAGCGTAGGCCGCCGCCATCTGAATCATGGTGCAGTTATAGTTCTGGCCGAAGGAGTTGGTGGCCAGATCCGCGGATTTCATATTTTCCGCCGTGTAGATCAGGCTGGCCGCGTCTGCCTCTCCCGGCAGGTCGATGCCTGTCTTCTGTCCAAAGCCGAAAATGCTCTGGTACTTGGCGAAAATATCCACGCCCTCCATCCTGGAAATATTCATCATAACTACGTTGCAGGACTTCATCAGTCCCTGCATCACGGTAGTAGGACCGTGGCCCACGATTCTGGAAACGCAGTGGATATCGTGGCCTCCGATAGACAGAAAACCGTTGCACTGGAACGTCTCGCTGCCGTTGATAATATTCTCCTCCATGGCTCCTGCTACCGTAAAGGCCTTCTGGGGAGAACCTGGCTCGTACGTATCGTTGACGCAGAAATTACGCCACATCTTGTACCATGCCTCCGATTTGGCCTTATCGTCCATGGCGTTAATCTCTTCCTGGCTGTAGTAGCCGCTCAGATCGTACGGGTTGTTCAGATCGTACCGGGTGCTGGTATCCATGGCCAGGATCTCTCCTGTCTTCGGATCCATGACAATAGCCGCCGCCACGTTGCTTCCGATGCCAGCCTGCCACTCGTCAATGTATTTTTCACATATTTTCTGAATATTCAGATCAATTGTGGAAACAACCGTATTTCCATTCTGGGCCGGTTTAATCACGCGCTCCAGGTTGGAATCCGATGTCAGGTAGCCGTACTCTCTGCCGTTATTTCCCACCAGGGAGCTGTTATAATACTGCTCGATTCCTCCGGAACCGGCGCTTCCGTCCTTCTGGGCGAAACCGATGACATTGCAGGCAGTGGATCCGTTGGGATACACTCTCCTGTACTCGTCCTCAAACCAGACGCCCAGAATTTTTTTCTGCTCGCTGTTCTTCGTAAAGGCCTCGTTTCTGGCCTTGGACTCGGTCTCAAATTGTTCCTTTTCCTCAAAGGTCATCTGTTTTTTATACCGGATATAGGAGCTGTCCTTCTTTCCCGTGATCGTGCTCCGCAGATCCTCCGCGTCAAAGCCGAACAGCTCTGTGAGCAGCGCAATGGTAGGCTCCACGCACTCCTTTTTCTCATCCTCGTACATCTGCTTCGGATCGAGAATCAGAGTGTACACCTTCTCGCTGGTGGCCAGGTAGGATCCGTTCCGATCCACAATGTCTCCCCTCCGGTAGGGAATCGTCCTGCTGTCGTAATCCTGGTGGGATAAAACCACCTGCGTATAGTCCTCGTTCTTGTTCTGCACCATGGTATAGAGAATCACGGTAAGAGCAATTAAAGCCAGCATCATCACCAAGACGGTAATGGCCAGCTTTTCCTGCATGTATTTTCTGAATGGCTGCTTATTATTAGTGCTCTGGGACATCTTCATACTGTCTTACATACTCGCTTTCTGTTTTATCATACAAAAGAATCTGATCCTTATTCGCATAAACCATCCCCAGTTCCTTTGTAGCAACGTCGTAAATGTAATCCAGATCCACGTAGGTATTGATGCTCGTCTCCAGCGCATCATTCTCGGCCCGCAGCGCCTCCACCTCACGTTCCAGCTTCTCAATATTTCCCAGACGGGAGGTAATGGAAGATCGGAGAGCCAGATACTGCATACAGATAGCGAGGGTAATTATCGCTGCCAGAGTCAGCGCCATCACGTAGGGCGCGTCCATCTGCAGGGCCTTCTCCCTGTTTCTCCTTACAATATGGCTGCGCCTGAGATGATCCTCAGCCTGCTTCTTCCTCTGCGCTGCCTCGCGGCTGCCAGACCGGCCCTTCCCGGCCTGCTTTACTTTTCTAACTGTATTCCCATCCGTATATGTATCATATACTCGATGCCTTTTTGCAGCCATAGGTCCTCCTCCTCTTTTTGCAGGGCATCTCCTGCAGCGCTGTCTGCGCCGCTATGCTCCTGCCTTTTCAAATACTCTCAGCTTGGCGCTCTTTGATCTCTTATTAGCGGCCAGCTCCTCCTCCGAGGGCAGCACAGGCTTTCTCGTCACTACCCGCCCTTTGCTCTTTCTGCCGCACATGCACACCGGAAACTCCGGTGGACAGATGCAGGGATTTTCATTTTCCCTGAACTTGTTCTTTACAATTCGATCCTCCAGAGAATGGAACGTGATAATCGACAGGCGGCCGCCTGGATTCAGCAGATCGATCATCGTATCGATGGACTGCTCCAGCACCTGAAGCTCGCGGTTCAGTTCAATCCGGATGGCCTGAAACGTCCGCTTGGACGGATGGCCTCCGGTGGCTCTCACCTTGGCGGGAATCGCCGCCTTAATGATCTCCGTCAGCTCGCCGGCCGTCTCGATCTCTTTTTCCTGTCTGGCTTTCACAATATGCTTTGCAATATTCTTGGCAAAGCGGTCTTCACCGTAATCTCTGATGATGCGGTACAGCTCCATCTCGCTGTAGCCGTTCACAATATCCTTCGCAGTTTGAGTATTTCTCTGATCCATCCGCATATCGAGAGGCGCGTCGTCCTCCCGGTAGGTAAAGCCTCTGTCAGCCGTGTCAAGCTGATAGGAGGAAACTCCCAGATCCAGGTAGATTCCATCTACTCCCGATATCCCCTGGGACGCTAAAGCGTCCTTTATATTCTCGTAATTCGTCCGGATCACAGTAACCCGGTCTCCGTATTCTTTCAGTCTCTCCCCGGCTGCCGCAATGGCATCCGCGTCCTGGTCAAGGCCAATCAGCCTCCCCTGTTCTCCCAGCCGGTTCAGCACCAGAGAGGCATGGCCTCCTCCTCCGAGAGTGCCGTCCACATAAATGCCGTCAGGCCTGATATTCAGGCTGTCCACCGTCTCGTACAGGAGGACCGATGTGTGTGAAAATGTCATATCCCAAGTCCCTCCATATTCTCGGCAATATCTTCCATGTCATCATAGACATTCTTCTCTTCCCAGAGCTGCCGGTTCCATATCTCAATTCTGCTTCCCACTCCCGCCAGCACTACTTCCCTCTCAAGATGGGCGAAATTTCTCAAAACGGCCGGTATCAGAACTCTCCCCTGCCTGTCCACCTCGCAGTCCGAAGCGCCCGCCAGGAAGAAACGTGTAAATTTTCTGGCATTCTGGTTCGTCAGCGGCAGGGCTCTCAGCTTCTCCTCAAAGGCAGCCCACTCGGCATTGCCATACACAAATAAACAGCCATCGAATCCCTTTGTCACGACAAACTCATCTCCCAGCTGTTCTCTGAACTTCGAGGGCACAATCAGACGCCCCTTCCCATCAATTGTATGGCTGTACTCTCCCTTAAACATAGAACCACCTGCAGGCTGACGCCGCCTGGCTTCTGCGGAACTCCACACAGCCCCACTTTCCGCCACTTTCTACCACTTTATGTTATAATACTAGTACATACGCAGAAAAATAGCAAGGCATTTTTCAAAAAAATTATGTAAATTAAAACCTGCAAAACTGCCCTGAGGCGTTTTCTGTACAAACAAAAAACAGGCGCCGCCATATCGGCGGCGCCTGCGCGTTAATATCCTGCTACAATATACTGATTCAGCAGCTGATCCAGCTCTACGCTGTAGCGGTAAATCTTTCTGTATTCCTCCCGCTGTTCAATGCACTGATCCATCTTTTTGCGAATTTTCTCAATTTGCTCCACTAACTCTTCTTTCGCATTTGCCATCGCTATTCTCCTTTGATCCCTGTTTTTAACTTTGATCGTTTCCAGATGATGACGGCTGATGCTGCAGCCACTAAAACCATGGACAGAGCCTGGGATACCGGAATTCCTGTGCCGAAAAATAAAAGCTGATCCGTTCTCAGTCCTTCGATCCACGCGCGGCCAAGTCCATATCCCAAAAGATACATCCACAGGATTTCTCCATCAAATTTTTTTCTTTTGCGGTACCACAGAAGAAAGGCGAGCACTCCCAGGTTCCAGACTGATTCATAGAGAAACGTCGGATGAACCTGAATATACTCCACTCCGTTTTCCACAATTCTGTGGTCTAACAGCTCCTGGGAAATCATGGAAGGATTCACCAGGGACATCTTAAGTCTCATGGCCAGCAGGCTGTCCGTATAGCCTCCAAACGCCTCGCAGTTAAAGAAGTTTCCCCAGCGTCCGATAATCTGGCCTGTAATCAGTCCGATGCACCCGGTGTCTGCCATCGAGAAAAACGAAACCTTCCGGACTTTTGTAAACACAATCAGAGTCAGGACTGCGCCGATGATTCCGCCGTAGATGGCCAGCCCGCCGCCCCGCAGGTTGAAAATCTCAATAGGGTTGTCCTTATAAAGCTCCCAGTCAAAAATGACATAGTAAAGTCTGGCTCCTATGATGGAAAAAATAATCGCATACAGCGCAAAATCCAGATAAAGCTCCGGATCCTGCCCTCTTCTGCGGGCGTCTTTCTGCGCCATATAGAGTCCGGCCAGCATTCCGATTCCAATGATAATCCCATAGAAAGCAATCTCAAAGCCTCCTATGGAGATACTGTTCCTCAGATGCTCAATGGTTATACCAAGATGCACAAAGCTTACATCTGCGCCTTCTGTCATATAAGCTCTCCTTTCGATGTAACTTTTATTTTAAGTCACGTTTCAACAAAAATCAAACACATTCTCTCGACATTCTGCTCTCTTTTTCGACACGAAATTCCATCTTTTAGCCAATTCCCTTGTAGGCAATTCCCAGAATGAACACTGCGATGGTGAGCGGGACGTACAGATACTTAGCCAGAGCGCCGAACCAGGCCGGAACCGCAGCCTTTCTTCCCTCAGACAGCTCCTCCTTGATTTTCTTATATCCGAATACATAGTAGACGGAAACGGCTCCCAGAACCGCTCCAAAGGGCACCACGATAATGGTGATAAAGTCCATCCATTTTCCCACAAACGGTTCCGGCTCCAGGAAAATGCCTACGCCCAGACAGATGGCTCCGCACAGAGCCACAGCCAGACGGCGCGGAATCTGGAACCGGTGCTGCCAGCTCTCAATCACCGCCTCGAACATGTTAATCAGGGACGTAATTCCAGCGAACACGACAGACAGGAAGAAAATCACTGAAAAAACCTGTCCCATGGGCATCTGGGAAAAAATCTTTGGAATTGTGATAAACATTAAGGCCGGACCGGAACCAGGCTCGATGCCGAAGGCGAACACTGCAGGCATAATAGCCAGAGCGGAAAGAAGAGCCGCGATGGTGTCGAACACTGCCGTCCGCATGGAAGCGCCGATAATATCGGCGTTCTTATTTAAATAGGAGCCATAGACAATCATGCCGGATCCTGTGATGGAAAGAGAGAAAAAGGCCTGTCCCATAGCCATTACCCAGGTATCCACATTTTTTAACTGCTCCCATTTGGGGACAAACAGAAAGCTGTAGCCGCCCTCCGCTCCATCCAGAAAGCCGACTCTCACCGCCAGAGCGGCAAACAGGATGAAGAATACCGGCATCATAATCCGGTTGGCCTTCTCAATCTGAGCCACTGAACCGGTCAGCAGGATCGCCACTGTAATCAGCACAACTGCCAGATGCCATGGAAGGCTTCCAAAGCTTCCTGTGGCCTGGGAAAAATATTCTGCTGAATCGGTACTCAGAATCGTTCCCGTCAGAGAACCTCCCAGAGAGCGGAGCACCCAGCCGATGATAATGGAATAGCCGATGGCGATTCCTAACGATCCGATTAACGGAATCCAGCCAATGATCCGCCCAATTCCTTTTTTCCAGGCCGGAGCGTCCTTATCGTCCCCTCCCCAGCACAGCTCGTAGGAGCCAAGCGTTCCTGTTCTGGCTCTTCTTCCAATGGCAAACTCGGCTGACAGCCCTGTCAGGCCAAACAGCACAATAAAAAAAATGTATGGCACCAAAAATGCCGCACCTCCGTATTGCCCAAGACGGTATGGGAACATCCAGATATTTCCCAGGCCCACCGCCGAGCCAACGCAGGCCAGTACAAAGCCCAGCGAGCTGCTGAAGCTTCCGTTTTTGTGACTCATCTAAAATTTCCTCCTTTGCTACTCCGCTTTAAATCATTAAATCGACCGCGGCAGTCTACAATACCTCGATCTCTTATCTTAATATATTGGGAAAAGAAAAGCAAACATTTTCTCTTTTCTTTCCCTTTATTCTATGATATCCTTATTACATGGCATCACACAGCATCTTCGCAGGAAAGGCAGAACGCCTCCTGTGTGCTGACGTTAAGCTGAAGGAAGGATAAATACTATGAAATTAGGAATTGTGGGTTTACCCAATGTAGGAAAAAGTACCCTGTTTAACTCTCTGACCAAGGCCGGAGCAGAGTCCGCCAACTACCCCTTCTGTACCATCGATCCCAACGTGGGCGTAGTTCCCGTACCGGACGAGAGACTTCAGAAGCTGGCTGCGCTCTACAACTCTGCCAAGATTACGCCGGCTGTCATCGAATTCGTAGACATCGCCGGACTGGTAAAGGGCGCGTCCAAGGGAGAGGGCCTTGGAAACCAGTTCCTGTCCAATATCCGCGAGGTGGACGCCATTGTCCATGTAGTCCGCTGCTTTGAGGATCCCAATGTCGTTCATGTAGACGGAAGCGTAAATCCTCTCCGCGACATTGAGACCATTGACCTGGAGCTTATCTTCTCCGACATGGAGATTCTGGAGCGCCGCATTGCCAAGACCACTAAGAGCGCTATGGGAAATAAGGCTCTTACAAAAGAGCTTGAGATCTTAAAAGCCATGTACGCCCATCTGGAGGAAGGCAAGTTAGCCAGAAGCTACGAGACAGAGGATGAGGACGAGCTGGCATTTATCGCCACTTTAAACCTTCTCACCTGGAAGCCTGTTATCTTCGCAGCCAATGTAGCAGAGGATGATTTATCTGACGACGGAGCGTCCAACGAGTACGTGCAGGCAGTGAGAAATTTCGCCGCTGAGAACGACAGCGAGGTATTCGTCATCTGCGCTCAGATTGAGCAGGAGATCGCAGAGCTGGACGACGACGAGAAGAAGATGTTCTTAGAGGATCTGGGATTGACTGAATCAGGACTCGACAAGCTGATCGCAGCCAGCTACCGCCTGTTAGGCCTTATCAGCTACCTGACAGCTGGAGAGACCGAGACAAGGGCATGGACCATCAAGGTAGGCACCAAGGCTCCTCAGGCAGCAGGAAAAATCCACTCTGACTTTGAGAGAGGCTTTATCAAGGCCGAGGTTGTCAATTATCAGGATCTCTTAGACTGCGGAACCTACACAGCCGCCAAGGAAAAAGGCCTGGTCCGCATGGAGGGCAAGGAATACGTGGTAAAGGACGGGGATGTGGTTCTCTTCCGCTTCAACGTATAATTTATAAATAAGGATCTCAAAATCCCCGGCGCTGCCGTCCTGTCACAGACATGCAGCGCCGGGGATTTCCTTTTGCTTTCTATTCTGACTTTCTAAGCCGCAGCTCTTCGCTGCCGCCTCTGTGCCGCGAAGAAGCTTTAGTCGTCTAACTCGTCCTCGCTTACCAGCTCGTCGTACTCCTGCTCGTCTAACAGCTCGTCGAAAGCGTCAGCCACGATCTCGTACTCGTCATCGTCCTCGATGTTCTCCAGATTCGGAGCTCCATTCTCGTCCTCTGTGTAGCGGTACAGATAAACCTCGCCCTCCTCGCTGTCCTCGTCGTCCATCGGAAGAAGGGCAATATACTCCTTATCTCCCGCAGGGAAAATTGTGAGGACTACGCACTCCAGCTCTCTTCCATCGTCCAGAGTGAGGGTGACTGTCATCTCCTCCTCATTTTCTGCATCCGGGTTTACGTTCTTGTTCTCAGCCATAGCGTTCCTTACCTTTCCATATTTTATCGGTGTACACTAATGCTATCAGAGACAACCGGAAAAATCAAGTAAATTTCTCATTTTCGTCATCCGCCTGATTTTCCTCTCCGCGCTCTTCCTGCTCCTCCTCAGCGGCCTCGTTTCTGTAGCCGGCCATCTGCTCCAGAGTCGTCCTGGAAACGGCTTTTTTCGAGAAGTAGACGCTCATAGCCCGGTTCAGCTTCACCGTCATAGACGCCTGCCTGTTAAACAGAACATAAATGCAGAATACTGCCTCGAAAAACTGCATGGCCATTCCTGCGATCATGGTAAATATCACAGCCGCCGCCACCGCTCCGGGCGCCGCCGCTACCAGCCACGGAGCGTTGCTCAAAAGTCCCGCTCCCCCGATTCCAAGGCCGATTGCCCTGGCCGCCAGCATTAAAGCAGCTACTCCCCATCCGGACTGCAAAAGAAGGGTATACCAGAAATAAAACACGGCCGTACTTAAAAGATTTACCAGGCCTTCTGTCACATCCAGACCGCACAGCGCGCACAGACCTATGTAAAACAGGCTGTATATCACTCTCACTCCTGTAAAAATTTTGACAAAAGTATACAGCTTCTCACGCTCGTCCCGGTAGCCTGGATACTCCTCGTCCATCCGGGTAATGTATTCCTCTCCCATCTCGTAGGTAATCAGGCGCATCTGCGGCCTTTGTCTTCTGTTCATGTTTTTCTATCCTTTCCCGCGTCAGAACTCTATTCCTCGTCTGGCTCCTGTTCCCTGCTCAAACGGATGCTTTCTGCACAGAATCTCCGACACATAGTCTGCGGCTTCCGCCATCCTAGCAGACGGATTCCGTCCCGTCAGAACTGTCTCCAGATTCTGCGGCCTTTTTTCCAGGAAATCCAGCACCTGCTCTTCCTCCACAAACCCGTTTCCCACAGCCGCGGCTATCTCGTCTAAAATAAGAAGAGCCTGTCCGGCTTTGGCGCAGGCCTCCCGCGCCAGGCTGACGGCCATTTCAAACAGCCCGCTGTAGTAAAGAGCGGCCTCTTTCTTTTCCTCCCGCGTCATCTGCCAGGTAAAGCCAAAGGTCTTTTTACAGGGAATCACCGTAATTCCCGGAAGGTTCTTAAGGGCTCTTACCTCCCCTGAATCGTCTGTCTTCAGAAACCGGGCAATCACCACAGGATAACCGCAGCCCTGCATTCTCACGGCTAGGCCGACAGCCGCCGTAGTCTTTCCTTTTCCGTCTCCGCAGTAAAGATGGACACAGTTCATATTTCCTACCATTCCTTTCCGTCCTGCTCCTCCAGATACTCCTCCACAAATCTGGAAACCTCCGCCGGCTTGTGATATCTGTTTTTTACGCCGTACACGTGAAGACGCTGCTTGGCCCTTGTCATGGCCACATAGAACAGGCGTCTCTCCTCCTCGATGTCAGCGTCCAGCACCGCCTTATTGTGAGGTGTGACGCCTTCGTTGGCGTCCAGAATGTACACCACCCGGTATTCCAGCCCTTTGGAACTGTGCATGGTGGAGAGCATCACCGCATCCGCCTGCTCCTCCCGCTCCCTGGCCTGCCTTTTCAGCTCTTCGCCGTAGGCCCGGATATGTTCAAACCAGGCGTCGAAGGTCTTATATCTGGCCGCGCTCTCCCTGAGCTGCTCCGCTGTCTCCAAAAGCTCCTCCGCTTTCACATGGTGGGCCGCGGCATACTCATAAAGCCAGGCATCGTAGCCGATGGATTTCCGGATATAATTCACTGCCGCCAGGGGGGACATGCGGCTGACTGCCGTCAGATCGAACTCCAGGTTCTCAATGCGCTCCACCATCCAGTCCTTATCTTTATAATAGGTCTTCAGCTGTTCAAAAGACACCTGGGGATCTCTGAGCGCGTCACGGCTCACATACCTGGCCGGCCGGTTGATCATCTGGAGCACCTCTGCTCTGTCTCTGTTTCCCAGGGCTACCCGGATATAGGACAGAATATTCTGGGAAATCCAGTGTTCATAGAGATTGGGAACCTGATCCCTGGCCCGAAAAGGGAGGTTGTACTCCATCAGCTTCTCAATCAGCCGCTTAGGCCCGGAGTTTGTCCTGTACAGGACTGCGATATCGCTGTAGCTGCACCCTGCCTCTGCATACATCCTGATTTCCTCCGCAATGCGGCTGTTCTCCTCCTCCTCGTCCTCCCAGATTCTCGTGATCACGCCTCTTCCCCTGCTGCCTGCTGTTTTTAAAGACTTCTTAAACCGCTTTTCGTTGTGCTCAATCAGCCGCAGAGACGCCTCCACAATCTCCCTGGTAGAGCGGTAGTTCACATCCAGAAGCACTCTTGCCGCCTTGGGATAATCTCTCTCAAAGCCCAGCATGATCTCCGGCTTCGCTCCCCGGAACCGGTAAATAGACTGGTCGTCGTCCCCCACGATAAACAGATTGTCCGAAGGGGCGGCTAACATCCGCACAATCTGGTACTGAAGCCTGTTGATATCTTGGAACTCGTCCACCAGAATATATTCGTACTTTTTCTGCCAGGCGGACAGAATATCGGGACGTTTGCGAAACAAATCCCAGCACATAACCAGCATATCGTCAAAATCAATTTTATGGGCCCGCTGCAGCTGTTCCTCATATCCTCTGTAGATCCTCCGGAAGGAATCCCCGGAGCAGCTTTTCGCATAGTAATGCTCCAGGTCAATCTGCTCCCCCTTCACCGCGCTGATCTCGCTGATCAGGGAGGAAATCAGTTCGTTTTCATCCTCCGGCTCCAGCTGCTCCTTCGCCGTCAGCTCCCGAATCAGCCTGAGCTTCTGATCCTCTCTTATGATATCCGACGCATCGTACTGATAGGCCAGCTTCAGGATCCTGAAAAAGACGGAGTGAAAGGTTCCGAAGCTTACCTGTCCTCGCATAGGCCTTCCTTCCATCAGCCGCTCAAACCGTTCCTTCATCTCCCTGGCCGCCGCCCGCGTAAAGGTAATCACCAAAATGGAGGAGGGGTTCACCCCATGCTTCTCAATGAGACTCTGAACCCGGTGGGTAACCACAGTAGTTTTCCCGGATCCCGGTCCTGCCAGAACCATCATAGGACCGTCCTTGTGGCTGACTGCCGCAGACTGCGCTTCGTTAAATGGCATGCTCTAATTCCTCCCAAGACGCGCCCCGCCCAAGGGCATTTATACATCGTTTCCCACTGAGATAAAAGGGAGGATGCCGCGGATTTTCCGCAGGACATCCTCCTGGCAGCAGCTTCTACTTCTCCAGAAGCTCAATTCCCTTTCTAATTCGCTCTAAAGATTCCTCTTTTCCCAGAACCTCCATAATCTCTGTGGCTCCGGCCGGAGTCATCTGCTTTCCTGACACAGCGGTGCGGATCGGCCACATCACAAATCCTGTCTTCACGCCTGTCTCAGAAATGTAGGCGGACAGCCTCTCGTAGAGGGCGTCGTTGGAGAAGTCCTCCTGCGCCTCCAGAATCGGAAGCACGTCCTTTAACACCTTCAGAGACGTCTCCTCTGTGGATTTCATCTTCTTGTGAACATACATCTGCGGATCGTATTCCGGAAGCTCCTCGAAGAAATCAATATGGCCTGCAATATCCGGGAATACCTCGATTCTCGTCTTCACCATGGCCGCAATCTTTCTCAGATCCAGATTCTTCTTGATCACCTCTCTGATATACGGCTCAGCCATCTCATAAAATTTATCGAAATCCATGGATTTCATGTACTCGCCGTTCATCCAGCGCAGCTTCACCATATCGAAAACTGCCGGGGATTTGCTGATATGGCGGTAGTCGAACTCCTTAATCAGCTCGTCCAGGGTAAAGAGCTCCTGGTTTCCTTCCGGAGACCATCCTAAAAGAGCGACAAAGTTGACCACTGCCTCGGAGAGGAAGCCCTGATCAATCAGATCCTGGTAAGAGGAATGGCCGCTTCTCTTGCTCAGCTTCTTGTGCTCCTCGTTGGTAATGGTGGGGCAGTGTACATAAACCGGAACCTCCCAGCCAAAGGCCTCGTAGAGGCGGTTGTACTTGGGGGAGGAAGACAGATACTCGTTTCCTCTTACCACGTGAGTAATCTTCTGCAGATGATCGTCCACCACATTGGCGAAATTGTAGGTTGGGAAGCCGTCGGATTTAATCAGAACCATGTCGTCCAGCTCAGAGTTGTCCACGCTGATGTCTCCGTAAATCTCGTCGTGGAACGTGGTCGTTCCCTCTGTCGGATTGTTCTGGCGGATAACGAAAGGCTTTCCTGCCGCCAGGTTCGCCTCTACCTCCTCCTTGGACAGGTGCAGGCAGTGCTTGTCATAGGCCATAATCTCCTCGCCGTTTACTGTCTTCTTCAGGCTGTTTAAGCGCTCCTGATCGCAGAAGCAGTAGTAAGCCTCTCCCTTGTCAATGAGCTCCTTGGCATATTTCATATAAATGCCGGACTTCTGGCGTTCGCTCTGGATGTAAGGGCCTACCGGTCCTCCCACATCGGGGCCTTCATCGTGGATCAGGCCTGTATCCTTTAACGTATTATAAATAATCTCAGTGGCGCCTTCCACGTAGCGCTCCTGATCCGTATCCTCAATTCGTAAAATATAATCTCCGCCCTCATGCTTGGTAATCAGGTAGGCATACAGCGCAGTTCTCAGATTTCCTACGTGCATCTTTCCTGTCGGGCTTGGGGCATATCTTGTTCTGATCTTTTCCATGACTCCACACTCCTCACTGTTAGAATAAGGCCCGGCCGGCTGCCGGGCCTGTGTTAAAGATAATTCATTATATCGCTTAATCTGAAAAATTACAAGTCTAGGCTGCCATGTCGAGAAGACGGCAGGCAAAATTAAAATAAATTACAAGACTGCAGGCGTCCAGAATCGTAGAGATCATAGGAGACGCCATCAGCGCCGGATCCATGTGCAGAACCTTGGCAATAATCGGCAGCGTGCAGCCAATCGTCTTGGCAATAATGACAATGCAGAAAATACTCAGGACAACAGTGAGACAGATCATCTCCTGTCCCGGATAGGATAAGGTCAGACGCACAAAGTTGGCAATGGCCAGACAGATTCCCACCAGAATGCCCACCCGGAGCTCCTTCCACACTACCTTCGCCAGGTCGGAGGGGCTGATCTCGCCCACCGCCATGCCTCGGATAATCATGGTACTGGCCTGGCTTCCGGAATTACCGCCTGTATTCATCAGCATGGGAATAAAGGTAACCAGAAGAGGAACCGCTGAGAAAGCTTCCTCATAAGTAGTCAGAATTTCTCCTGTCACCATGCTGCTGAACATAAGAATCAACAGCCAGACAATTCGGTTCTTGGCCAGCTGGAACACGCCTGTTTTCAGATATGGCTTCTCGCTGGGATTCATGGCGGCCATCTTCTCAAAGTCCTCTGTGGCCTCCTGTTCCATAACGTCCATCACATCGTCAACTGTGATAATACCCACCAGACGGTTTTCTCCGTCCACAACAGGAAGGCTCAGAAGATCATACTCATTAAACAGATCCGCCACCGCCTCCTGGTCGTCCGTCGTGTGGGCCTTCAGCACATGGCTGTCCATAATCTCCTCGATGGTGGTGGCATACGGGCTCATTAAAAGATCCTTCACCGTCACCACGCCCTCCAGGTGGCGTCCCGCATCCATCACATAACAGGTATAGATAGTCTCCTTATCTACTCCGTACTTCCGGATGTATGCAAACGCCTCCTCCACTGTCATGGCCTTCTTCAGCCCCACGTACTCAGCTGTCATCACGCTTCCCGCGCTGTTGTCCGGATACTTCAGGAACTGGTTAATCAGCTTTCTCGTATCAGGGCTGGAATTTTTCAGCACTCTCTTTACAATGGTCGCCGGAAGCTCTTCCAGCATGTCCACCGCGTCGTCCACGAACAGATCGTCCATAATATACTGAAGCTCATTATCCGTAATGCTGGTAATGATGTGCTGCTGCTTCTCCACCGGAAGGCAGGCGAACACATCCGACGCGATTTCCTTGGGAAGCGTCCGAAACACTACCACCGTTTTCTCCGAATCCAGCTCCTCCATAAACGAGGCGATGTCTACCTCGTTCATCTCTATCAGTTTTTCCTTCAGGCTTCTATACTGCTTCTCGTCAGCCAAAGCATGAAGCTCGTCAAAATTCATCTCCTCCATACTCTACTCCCTTTCCAAACCGCGCACTCGCTTCTTCCTATTATAGTAAGGATCCATTAAAATTTCAATGGATTTATACGAGATAATAGTAGGGCAGAAAGAATTTAGCCGCAGCTGACGCCCAGGGAAAAAACATGGACAGTTCGATAAATACAGGGCAGAGAATCAGGCTTGCCGACGCAAAAAACGGAATCAGGCAGGCAACCGCCAGCGGATTTTTCACAATCCTGCAAAGTCCCCAGGAAAACAGCGTGCACATTCCTCCATAAACAATCAGCCGGATCCCCTCCAGTATCCAGGAAGACGAGGACAGCTGCCCGGCGGCTGCAAGCGCTGCGAATCCGCTGACGCAGGACAGAAACACAGGGGCCGCCAGACAGGAGAAAACGGCCGCCTCACGTCCAAGGCCTGACAGGGTGGAAAACAGACCTCTCTTTTCATCCTCGCAGACCGTCACTGCCGCCGTCAGGCCCATCACAAAAATAAACACCGCCGTCAGGCCTCTGGCTGGGAACGCCTGCTTCATAGAAGGTTTTCCAAGCTGCGTTCTCCCTTCCGTCTCATACTGGAAGGCAAAGGTGCTTCCATTTTCCAGATAATGGTCATACATAGGTTCCAACCTCTTCCAGACCTCTTTCTCTCCCTGAAAGACTTCTCCCTCCCTGCTGTACGTCTCCAGAAGGCTGCGTCCCCATACGGTAAACAGGCCGGAAAATACGACTTCAGAGGACAGCTTGTCCACAGCTGTGGAAGGAGCCGTCACCAGAGTAATGCTTCTCTTAAACCGCCCGCTCTCCAGCTTTTCCAGCAAATCCTCTGAGAAAATATAGCCGCATTCCGCTCTTCTGGCGGCCACATCCTCCCGCAGTTCCTCTTCTGAACTGCTCAAATAAAACTCAAAGGAGTGCTCTCCTGACAGCAGCTCGTCAGCTACGCGCCGATTCCAGTCCGGCTCTCCTGCGTAGAGGGCGATGGCAATGGCATCCTCCTCCGGGCGCTCTGCCTCCCGAAGCAGCCAGAGTCCTGCCGGCAGGGCGAGCAGCAGAAGCAGGAAAAAAAGGCGTTTTGTCTGCCGCTTCAAAGACAGATAAAACCACAGTCCCATTTTATTCATAATCCCTCCTCACTGCCGCCGCAAGGCAGAACGCCGCCCCTTCCAGAACAAGAAGCCTGAGAACCGGAGCCCATGCCGCCAGCTGCCCGGCCCTTCCTGACATATCTTCTGAGACCATCCATTTCACCGCTTCCATCAGAAAGAAGACCGGCGTAAATTTCCCGGCTCCGGCAACCGCCTCAGGCAGAAAAACAGACGGAATCAGCCCGCCAGCCATAAACATCATGACAATCGTGGAAAGAAAGAGAATGCTGACGCCGGCCAGCGTGCTCCTTCCCACCTCGTAAATGAGAATCACCCAGCCGGACGCGCAGACGCAGACGAGAAGCCACACAGGAATGCTGAACAGACCGCTCTGAAAAAAGCCTTTGACAAGGCAGACGAAAAACGGAGCTGCCGTAGCCAGAGCAAACAGAAAGGCCAGCGCAGCCGTTCTGGCCCACAGACGCATAGGACGGCTGAATCCAGAAAGATACAGCTTTTTTTCCATCACAGGGGAAAAGGGACGCAGAAATCCAGACGCAGGAATTCCCAGAAGAAGAACTGCCAGCACAGCGCAGGAAATTCCGTAAAACACCTCTGTGGTCACATCTCCCGATGCGCTCACCTGCTCCGTTTTAAAATAGACAGAGCGGGAAAGGGCATATTTCAGATACATCTGGTTCAGATCTGACTCTGCCTGCGGAATCTGGTCGGTTCTTCCCATATCCCCTAAGAGCTCATCTGTGCTATAAACAGCGGCCTGGGCAGTCTTTAAAATTTCTGTTCCCGCATCTGTCAGTTCCCGGAAAATCGAAGCTTCCAGCCCGGCCTGCTCTGGAAATACAATCGTCACAGGATCGTTGGTCCCGTTCATAATTCCCTCCAGCAGCTGATCCGGTATCAGCATAAGGGCGTAGATCGCCCCCTTCTCCATCTGCCTGCGTCCTTCCTCCTCGTCCAGATAGACGAATTCACAGAGGCTGGACACGCTTTCCAGAGAGGACACCATAGACATGATCCATTTTGCGCCGCGATCCGCTTCGGGCACCGCCACTCCTACCTGAATGCTTCCCACAGACTGCTCCCCGTAAAGCATCCTGTTTGCAGAAAAAGCAATTGTGCCGGCTAATACCGCCAGCACAACTGCTCCTGCCAGAAAATAGGGGAGGCTTTTTAACGCCCTCTTCATCTCAATTTTTAAAATCGTCAAAAATCGTCCCATGAAATTCTGTTATCCTTTTCTTTAGCTGAGGCCAGCTCCGCTCAGCATGGAGGTAAGTCCCATATACAGTTCCATAATCACCGTATTCCACTCTTCCTCTGTAGCTGCCAGAATATCAAAGGATTCGCCCTCCGGTTTGGAAACGGCCTCCTCTAAAGGCTTGATTCCATAGCTTCCAGACAGCTCTGCTAAAAGCATGCCCTCGTCTGCCGGACCGGCTGTCACTCTCAGAGAGTCAACTACCGCGTTGAAGGACTCGCCTGGAACCAGATCCTCCATAATACCGTCTATGCGGATGCTTCCAACCTCCGTGTCATTCTCCTCTGCGTAAGCGTCAATGGTGTAATTGGCTGTCGGAATGTCGTACTCGCCGCTCATGCTGAAGAGCATCTTCTCGCCTGCCGCCTCTACCTGAAGCGCCAGCTGGGCCTGATAGAGCTTATCCTTTTCGTACTCTCCCATTTTAGCCATGTCGATGACAATCTTCTCGCCGGACGGCTCCTCGGCTGTAAGGTTCGCCTCTATATTCGCGGTCTGGCTGTAACCGCCTCTGAAGTTTACAGTTCCGTACAGCTTCAAGATATCGGCTGCCTCTGCAGACGCCGCTGATTCCTCTTCTGCAGCCGCTGTCTCAGCCTCTACCGTCTGCTCTGCCAGAGAAAGCTCTGTGCTGTAGTCAAAGGACGCCAGTTTTCCGTCATCTGTCACGTAAACTGCCAGAGTAACGTCTCCCATAGCTCCCTTCAGCTGAGAAAGAAGTGCCTCAACCTCCTCATCCGCTGAGGTCCAAAGCTCTGTCTGCTGCTGTTCCGGAGTCATATCCGGGCTCTCCATGCCGTAAAGCTGAGCCATCTCCTCAGAGCCGTACAGGGACGCGTTCAGATCGTAAACCAGCTCCAGGTAGGTAATCATATCCTTCTTCAAGGTTTCATCAGCCAGGAAGAAGTCTTTTGTCTCTGTGAAGAACTGAACAAGGGCAGCGTTGCTGAGAACTACGTCGTATCCGTCGCACTCGACCTCTGCGTCTCCCACTGGGCAGCTTTTGCTCTCGCCCTTTTCCACTGTCATGGCCGCTTTCAGATTATCCACAGCCTTGCTTCCTGTCTTATATCTGTCCCAGAGTGCGCCGAAATCAAACATAGGAGTCTCTGAATGGGACAGCTCGTTGGCCTTCTTCATATAGTCGGCATAAGCCTGGAGATCCATTCCCATGTCGCTTAAGCTCTTTCCAAGATACGGGGAGTTGGCAATCTGGGTATTCAAATCCTCCTCCAGATTCAGCGTAAATACCTTGTTCGTCATATCCGGCGGCAGGGCAATGGCCATCTCCGAATTATCTAGGTAAAATTTCGCGTTGAACATAGGAATGTCGCCGTACTGGAATCCCAGATCCATATCCATGGTACTGCTGCTTCTGTCTTCCCTGGCATTGATGCTGAAGCCCGTTCCCTGAAGCTCTGAACTGCCTAACAGCTCCCCCAGAGTCAGATTCATGCCTACCTGGTAGGAATCGCTGTACAGCTTCTCTCCCAGGGCCTTCCATCCAAAAATCTCCTCCATGGGATCGGTCTGTCCTTCTGCCACTACGCCCTTAAATGCGTCAATGACCACATCCTTGGGATCCGGCTTATTCATCTGCCAGAACGCCACGCCGCCGACCACTGCCACGGCTGCCGCAGCAGCTCCGGCCATCCATATCTTATTGGGCTTTTTCTCTGCCACAGCCAGCTCCGCCGGCTCTCCTGCAGAGCCGGCTTCTGTCTGGCCGCTCTGGTTCTCTCCGCCTGCCGCTCCATTCGGCTCAGTCTCGTTTGAAGCTTCCATCAGATTCTTTTTGCATACGGGGCACTCAGCGCTCCCATCTGGAATTTCCTGATCACAATAAGGGCATTTCATACCGTTTTCCTCCTCTTGTTTAGATGAAGTTTATTCTAACATATTTTCCCAATTTCGTCATCAGATTAGGCAATTTTGTAAAGAATCTTTAAGAATTTTGACTGATTTTGTCAGAATTTACCAATCAGTTTTTCCGGTTCCACCCCGTTTTCTATGTTCTCAGGAATCAGCACTCCCTCCTTTAAAATATACAGCGCGCTGCAGGCCTGAAGCTCAGGCATCTCATGGGAGGTGAGAATCACCGTTCCTCCCCCCTGCGTAAAGGTGTGAATGTAGTGAAGAATCTCCTCCTTCGCCCCCAGATCAAGGGCCGCTCCCGGCTCGTCCATAATCAGAAGAGACGCCTGATTGGAGAGGGCCGCCGCAATGCTGAGACGTTTTTTCTGGCCTCCTGACAGCTTTCCAGCCGGAACGTCTAAAAACTGGGAGATCCCCAATGTCTTAGCCACTCCCTGTGCCAGATCCCTCTCCATCTTCTTTTTGTCTCCCTTGTACCAGAGGGCAAAATTGTCTCTGGCCGTCAGCTCTGGAATCAGAGGATTTTCCTGGGGAACATAGGCCGCCCTTTTCTCAAAGACAGAACGCCTTCCCACAGCCTCTTCCCCGTCGAAGCGGATACTTCCCTGATCCGGCCGGCTCACCCCCGCCAGAATTGATAAAAGCGTCGTTTTTCCGCATCCGTTGCCCCCGGCAATGCCTACGCACTGTCCCGGAACCGCCGTAAATGACGCCCCATTTAAAATCTGGCGTTTCTTAAATTTTTTGTAGATTCCCGATACTTCCAGCATACCTGTCCTCCTGTTTAAAAAAGGGCCGCTGTAAAACTGTCTTTCTGTTTTACAGCAGCCCTGTCAAGCCTACTCTTTATGAGCTTCCTGATTCAGATCGCCTGGTTTCATGCTCAGGTTAATGCGGCCCATCTTGTCAACCTCGATAACCTTTACCGTAACCTCGTCTCCGATATTTACCACATCCTCCACTTTCGCCACTCTCTTATCAGAAAGCTTGGAAATGTGGATCATACCGTCCTTATTGGGAGCCAGCTCCACAAAAGCACCGAAATTCATAATGCGGACAACCGTTCCTGTCAGAATCTGTCCCGGCTCAATCTCTGTGACAATGCTCTTAATAATAGAAATGGCCTTGTCGATCATAGCCTTATCTGTGCCGCAGACGGAAACGCTTCCGTCGTCGCTGATGTCAATCTTCACGCCTGTCTGCTCGATGATCTTGTTGATCACCTTGCCCTGCTTTCCTACTACATCGCCAATCTTCTGAGGGTCAATGGTAATCTGCTCGATCTTCGGAGCGAACTCGCCTACCTCTTTTCTAGGCTCTGCAATAACTGGTTTCATAATCTCATCCAGGATGTAAAGTCTCGCCTCTCTCGTCTTGGCGATAGCCTCCTCGATGATTGGTCTTGTCAGGCCGTGAATCTTAATATCCATCTGGATGGAGGTGATTCCCTTGTGAGTTCCGCCTACCTTGAAATCCATGTCTCCGAAGAAGTCCTCTAAGCCCTGGATATCTGTCAGTACAATGTAATCGTCGTCTGTGTCTCCAGTTACAAGGCCGCAGGAAATTCCAGCTACCGGAGCCTTGATCGGAACGCCTGCCGCCATCAGAGACAGGGTGGAAGCACAGATGCTGGCCTGAGAAGTAGATCCGTTGGACTCCATTGTCTCAGAAACAGTACGGATTGCGTATGGGAACTCCTCCTCGCTTGGAAGCACTGGAATTAAGGCCTTCTCAGCCAGAGCGCCGTGGCCGATCTCGCGGCGTCCCGGTCCTCTGGACGGCTTTGTCTCTCCTACGGAGTAGGACGGGAAGTTATAGTGGTGCATGTATCTCTTGCTTGTCTCGTTCTCATCCAGACCGTCGATCTTCTGAGCCTCAGACAGAGGAGCCAGCGTACATACGTTTAAAATCTGAGTCTGTCCGCGGGTGAACATACCAGAGCCGTGGACTCTCGGCACAATGTCGATCTCAGCTGCCAGAGGACGGATCTCTGTGATGCCGCGGCCGTCAGGACGCTTGTGATCCTTTAAGATCATCTTTCTGACTGTCTTCTTCTGGTACTGGTAAACTGCCTCGCCGAGGACTGCCAGCCACTCCTCGTTCTCTGCAAAAGCCTCCTCCAGACGCTCTGTGATAGCCTTGATGTTCTCTTCTCTCTTCTGCTTCTCGTCTGTGAAGACTGCCGCCTCCATCTCTTCCTGGGGTACAATCTCCTTGATTGCTGCAAATAATTCCTCCGGAACTGCGCAGCTCTCGTAAGAATGCTTCTCTTTTCCGCACTCAGCTACGATTGTATCAATAAATTTAATAATATCCTGGTTTACCTCATGAGCCTTAAAGATAGCCTGAATCATCACATCCTCAGGAACCTCTTTCGCTCCGGCCTCAATCATGATAACCTTCTCTCTGGTGGAAGCCACTGTCAGAGCCATGTCGGAAATCTTTCTCTGGGCTGCAGTCGGGTTCACAATAAACTCTCCGTCGATCATGCCGATCTGTGTGGTCGCACAGGGACCGTCAAACGGAATGTCAGAGATGCAGGTTGCAATGGCAGAGCCCAGCATAGCGGTGTACTCCGGGCTGCACTCCGGATCAACGGACAGAACCAGGTTGTTTAAGGTAACGTCGTTTCTGTAATCCTTCGGGAACAGAGGACGCATCGGGCGGTCGATGACGCGGGCAGTCAGAACTGCGTTCTCAGACGCCTTTCCCTCTCTCTTATTAAATCCTCCCGGAATCTTTCCAACTGCGTACATCTTCTCCTCAAACTCTACGCTTAACGGGAAGAAATCAATGCCGTCTCTCGGCTTATCGGAAGCTGTCGCTGTGGACAGAACCGTGGTATCTCCATAATGCATAAACGCAGCGCCATTTGCCTGGGCTGCCACTCTGCCGACGTCTACTGTCAGTGTTCTGCCGGCCAGCTCCATTGAAAAACTCTTATACATAGAAAGGTCTCCTTTTCAAATTTCCTTGTTCAAAAACTGTTGTCTCCTGTTTCCTCTCCCTGCCTGCCAAATGGCAGAGGGAACCTGCGGAAGTATCCGAAACTACTGATCTGGGCGCAGAACCTGCCGGATATCAAAAGCCTTCCCGGCTCTCCTCCTGTGCCTACATCAGCGGTCTCGGATCACGTCTTCCACAGAACCTGTTGTCTTCTGCCGGAAACGATGTTTCCTGATGAGCGTAAATAATTAGGGTGGATTTCTCCACCCTAATGTCATTCATTACTTTCTGATGCCTAACTTCTCGATTAAAGCACGGTATCCTTCCAGATCTGTCTTCTTTAAGTAGTCTAAGAGACCGCGTCTCTGACCAACCATCTTTAACAGACCGCGTCTGGAGTGATGATCCTTCTGGTTTGCCTTTAAGTGCTCTGTGAGCTCTGTGATTCTTGCTGTTAAGATAGCAATCTGAACCTCCGGTGAACCTGTATCTCCAGGCTTTCTTCCGTACTCAGCGATAATAGCAGACTTTTTCTCCTTTGAAATCATGGTGATTTCCTCCTTATAATAAAAATAATTCTTACCGTGCACCAAGCTTCTGTCAGGAACTCAAAAAGCTGAGCGCCGGCGCGTTTGTACGTCATAGAGTATAGCACATGATTTTCTGGTTGTAAATCAGTTTTTCACTGTTTTTCTTCTGTTTTATTCACCGTCCCACCGTCTCTCCCAGATTTTCCCGATTCCCCACAGACCGATGACCAGAATCGACTCTCCCGCCACGGTAAAGGATACAACGGAAATCATCTGGTTCAGCCTTTCAAAGTCCTCCATCAGAATGCAGAACCAGGTAAGTCCCATAGCTCCAGACGAAGCCGCCAGCTCTGCCAGCATGGCTGCTGTGAGAGCCCTCCGCCAAAACCGCTTTCTCTTTATAAGGAAGTATATGGAGGCTGAAACTGCTGCAGCCGCTCCTAATACGCCTGCTGTCAGCACAAAAAGCAGAACCTTATCCATGATCTGCTACCTCGAATTCTGCCTCCACGCCAAAACGAAGCTCCTCCTCAGAGAGCACCTGAATTCTCAAGCGGTAGGTTCCAGGACCGTCAGGGGCGAAGCTGCCCTTCCATGGCACGGCCAGACGGACAGATTCCTCCGAAAGCTCCGTCAGATAGCCGCAGAAACCCGCCAGGCTTTCCACCTGTTCCCAGCTCTCCTTTCCATCCTTCTCTGTCTTTTTCTCAATGGCCGGAGAGAGAATGTACTGAATGCTTCTGCCTGTATCATTGTGGAGAATAAAAGACAGCTCTGAATCCTCCGCCGTCACCTGCCTGGGATCCATCTCCATCCAGATCTGTTCTCCATACGCTCCAAAGCCGTAAACCGTTCCAAACAGTCTCCAAACCGCTTCACTCTGCTCCCCGTCCCAGGTGTAGAAGGAGGAACCTCCTGCCGCAAGCTCCGGAATACTTCCCTCCGAATCCGGAAAGGACAGCCACAGCTCTTTCGTCTCTTCGGATTCCATGGTGAGCGTCAGCTTTCCCGGAAAATATTCATTCATAGGAAGCTCCTCTTTCTCTGCCTCTGACAGCAGCGCTCCAAGCTTCTCCAGATCCTCCCTGTTTCCAAGGCTTTCCGTCCTTTCGCCGTTTTCAAATGTTCCGGAAAGCTCCGCTTTTACAACAGCCCCGTTCTCCTCCAGAAATTCAGGAGAAAATCCCTGCGCTTCAGGCGCAGTCTCTTCCCTGACAAATTCTGCGTAAAGCTTCCCGTTCTGGATAGAATAGGTTTTCCAAAATCCCTCTTCCTGAGGCGGAACCAGAAACGCGCCTCTTTTCTCCGCCTCCTCCAGATAGGAAATTCCCTCCATTCCCTCCTCCAGTGCAGCGGACAGGCTGGAAATCCCTGAGGACGTATCTCCTTTTTCCAGAAGAAGGAACTGTCCATTATGAAACTGACTGGCGCTGTAGCCTGCTCCGCTCCAGTCCTTTCCGCAGGTCAGCCCCTCCAGAGGATTTTCTTTTATAAGACAAATACCTAAAATATAGCTGTAGCCGTCCTCGGACTTCCTGCCCGAAAACAGGTAGCTGTCCTTGAAAAAAGAAACGGCTTTCTCTGTCTCCTCCTCCGGCAGAGGCTCAAACCTTCTGTCTGGGAACTGGCTTTCCACCGCCTGCAACGCGCGGCCCAGCGCCTCCTCTGCCTCTGGATGTTTCGTCTGTTCCTGCTGCTCTGGAACCGGATTATGAACTGGCTCCCCATCCTGCGCCCCCTGACATCCTGTCAGAAGACACGCGGCAGCGGCAGCCAGAAAAATCCCCTTCCATCTATATCTCATTAGCTAAAATCCTTTCTTTCCCGTTTATTTTCTCCACACATATGTCGGGAACCCTGCGCCCTGCAGCAGAATCTCTGCGCCGTTTAGGCTCCCGGTCCGGCCGGGCCGCTGTTTTCTCCCTGGGAGGCCGGGCCAGCCGGGCCTTCAGGAGCGGTGGTCTCAGGCTGAGTGGGCGCAGGCGTCTCTGCCGGTTTTGTAGGCTGAACCTGCTCCTTAGACGGTTCTGACGGCGCCTCCTGGGACGGTTTCGCCGGTTCCGACGGCTTAGCGGCCTCTGAGGATGGTTCTGACGGCGCCGGAGCCTGGGTGGATGGCTCTGTCTCCTGCGGTTTCGCCGGAGCCGACGGTTTTTCCGTGCCCTCCAGGTTATAGCAGAGTACCGGCATTCCGGCTGAAATATTCTCGTAAATCTTCTTTGCTACGCTGTGGGGCAGGTTAATACAGCCGTGGGAGCCCCCTGTCTTGTAGATCGTTCCTCCAAACTCTGAACGCCAGGTGGCGTCGTGCATTCCGATCCCTCCGTTAAACGGCATCCAGTAATCCACTGGCGTACGGTAATTTTCCCCTTTCAGCACAGCGTCTCTCTGTTTATACGTCAGAGGGAAGGAACCGGCTGGAGTTCCCCAGCCCTTTGACAGGTTTCCGGATACAAAATCCGACTCCACTAACAGAGCGCCGTCCTTATAGAAGAACAGGTGCTGGGCAGTGAGGTTAATCTCCACGTACGTATCGCCATAGTCGTTTGCGCCGTGGCTGGCCGCCTTCTGGGAGTATACCGGCTCTCTGCCGCTCTGGCTTTCCCCGGAACGGATCAGCGCCGCCAGCTCGTCCGCCTCCGCAGCCTGGTTGAGCTTCCAGCCATAGGAGCCGCCCTTAATGGTAACTGTCTTTCCATAAGAGGTCTTTAATGTCTTAGACTTGTGATTTGTATTGTATTTATCCGCCAGCTCCTTTACATAGGCGGAAACCTTTCCGGAGTCCACGCCTGCGCTGCCGTCGGCATTGGGAACCAGCCACTCATGGATCCTGTCGCCTGACAGAGTTTCTGTCTGGTCTCCGAATTTGTAGGTGATCGTCACGCCTGCTGCCTTGTTCATATTTTCACAGAGCGTCTTCAGAGTCTCGTCGTCCGCCGTCACCTCAGGCTCCTGGTAGGCCCCCAGCTCCTCCAGAGAAATGTTTGTCTCCAGCTTTAAGATTGCCTCGGAAACTTCCTTCTCCACAAGCTCATAGTCTGCCAGCGTTCCCTCCTTCTCCGGTACAATCGTGTATCCGTTTTCTTTTGAATAGTCTGACAGGCGGGCGTTCTCCGGCTCCTTTGCCGTCTCCTCGTCAAAGCAGGCCAGCCCCTTTAAAGCCGTCTCAAACGCTTCCTCATCATACTCCATCATGGTCTGAATCTGGTAGCTGTCCGGGCTGAACACCCGAAGTCCCCAGGCAAACGGATTCTGGGACGCGATAATCTTCTCCAGGCTGCCGTCAAATTTCGCCTGGAGTCCAATGTCTTTCTGGGAGATCTGCTCTGTCTTCTCCCCTCTCTCCTCAATGGTAAGGACGTAGCCGTTAATTCCCCCAGCGATCATCTCCTGAGCCTCGGCGGCTGTCTTTCCTGCCACGTCCAGCCCGTTAATCTCCGTTCCCGGGAAGAAAACGCGGCTGTAACGGCTGCTCATGCCTGCATAGGAAACTCCTCCGATCACAAGAACTGCCGCAGCAGCTCCCGCCGCAATGGCTGTCTGCTTTCTGCCCCAGTGAAAGCCTCCTCCGTCTCCCGGATCCTTGGGCTGCCTGGAAACAGGCTTTCTTCTTTCCGCCATGCCTGACGGTTCATCTGTTCCCTTCCGCCTGCTTCTGCCTCTGGCTCGGCTTCTGCCCTGGCCTTCTCTATCTGAACTACTGTTTTCTGACGGACGCCCTGTCTGCGGACTGCCCTTCAGATTTTCATTCTTCTCCAGTCCATCAATCATTCCAAATTAACTTCCTTTCTTTCCCTTGCACCGTTTTACTGAAGCGCCCCTTTCTCCTGGCGCTGTCCCGGCCATTGTATAATTCTAGCTGACTTTATATAGTAAGTCAATGTCCGAAATCTTACAGTTCTTACGTTTTTCTTAATCCCTTTTCTGCTGTACTGGCAGTTGAAGCGCTTCTTCCTTCCTGTCATCCGCCCCCGCCTGATCGATAAAAAGCAGCTTCTGCATACTTTCTTCTGCAAAAACTGCTTTTCCTCTGTCTTCCGGTACCCGCGCGGAATCTGCCGACTTTACAGCCTGCCTCCAAACAGGCCTTTTTTCTTATGTTTTTCGTTTCCCTCCGGTGCAACTCCGTTCATAGCGTCGTCGAAGCGGCGAAGCGCCTCTTTCTGCTCCTCGGTAAGCTTCTCCGGAACCTGGACAACCAGAGTTACGAAGTGATCGCCTCTGACGTTCTTATTTCTGAGAGAGGGGACTCCCTTTCCTTTTAAGCGGACTCTCGTATCGGTCTGTGTTCCCGGTTTTACCTCGTACTCTACTTCGCCGTCCACCGTCTTAATACGGATGGCTCCGCCCAGGGCTGCCTTGGCAAAAGAAATGGGAACCGTAGAGTAAATGCTGGTATCCTGACGCTTAAAGACAGGATGGTTGGATACGATTACCTCTACCAGCAGATCGCCTCTCTCGCCGCCGTTTACGCCCGGCTCTCCGTTTCCGCGGTCTCTTAACATCTGTCCATTGTCAATACCGGCCGGAATCGTGACCTTGATTTTCTTTCTTCTTGTCACATAGCCGGTTCCATAGCAGTCCGGACATTTTTCCTTGATAATCTTTCCTGTTCCCCGACAGTCCGGACAGGTCTGTACGTTCTGTACCTGGCCGAAGAAGGACTGCTGGGTATACATGATTTTACCTTTTCCATTACACTTGGAACAGGTCTGAGGCTGTGTTCCTGGCTTTGCGCCTGTTCCGTGGCACTTCTCACAGGTCTCCTTTAAATCCAGCTCAATCTCTTTCTCACAGCCGAAAATTGCTTCCTCAAATGTAATGCGGATGCTGGTTCTCACATTGGCTCCCTTCATAGGGCCATTGCTTCTTCCCCTGCTTCTTCCGCCTCCGAAAATATCTCCGAAAAAGTCTCCGAAAATATCTCCCATATCTGCGCCTGAGAAATCAAAACCTCCAAAGCCTCCAGCTCCCGCTCCTGCGCCTCCGTCGAAAGCGGCATGGCCAAACTGGTCGTACTGCTGGCGCTTCTGCGGATCGCTTAATACACTGTAGGCCTCGGATGCTTCCTTAAACTTCTTCTCCGCCTCCTTGTCCCCCGGATTGGCATCGGGATGGTACTTTTTGGCAAGGGTTCTGTATGCTTTTTTGAGGGCGGCGTCATCTGCATCCTTGGAAACGCCTAAGACCTCGTAATAATCTCTCTTACTTTCTGCCATGTCAGCTCTTCCTCTCTAAACCCCGCAAAGGGGATTGGGCGTTCCCGCCCCATCCCCATCACGGTTTCTATTCGTTTTCCTGCCGGAAGATTATACTTCCTTAAAGTCTCCGTCCACTACATTGTCATCTGCTCCCTGGGAAGCTCCCATGTCAGGTGCCGGACCTGCCTGGCCTGCTGCACCTGCTGCCTGAGCCTGCTCGTAAACCTTAGCAAACAGTGCCTGTGCGCTGGCCATTAATTTCTCCTTGCCAGCCTTGATATCTTCTACCTGCGCGTCTGTCATCTGGTCAATCGGAGCGCGGTTGATTGCTTCCTTCAGTGCATTTAAGTCTGCCTCTACGGCTGCCTTATCGTTGGCGTCGATCTTGTCGCCGACCTCCTCTAAGGCCTTCTCTGTCTGGAATACCATGGAATCTGCGTCGTTTCTCGCGTCAATGGCTTCCTTTCTCTTCTTATCCTGAGCCTCGTACTCAGCTGCCTCCTTAACGGCCTTCTCAATATCGGAATCAGACATATTGGAGCCGGAGGTAATGGTAATGTGCTGCTCTTTTCCTGTTCCCAGATCCTTAGCAGATACATTTACAATACCGTTTGCATCGATATCGAAAGTAACCTCAATCTGCGGAACGCCTCTTCTTGCCGGCGGAATTCCGTCCAGACGGAACTGTCCCAGAGTCTTGTTGTCTCTTGCGAACTGTCTCTCGCCCTGTACGACATGAATATCTACGGCAGTCTGGTTATCTGCTGCTGTGGAGAAAATCTGGCTCTTCTTAGTCGGAATAGTCGTATTTCTCTCAATCAGCTTCGTAGCGATTCCGCCCATGGTCTCGATGGACAGGGAAAGAGGTGTTACGTCCAGAAGAAGGATGTCTCCTGCGCCTGCATCACCTGCCAGCTTACCGCCCTGGATAGCTGCTCCTAAAGCAACGCACTCGTCTGGGTTTAAAGTCTTGCTCGGCTCCTGGCCTGTCAGCTGTTTTACCTTCTCCTGGGCAGCCAGCATACGTGTGGAACCGCCGACTAACAGAACCTTGCTTAACTCAGAAGCTGTAAGGCCTGCGTCCTTTAACGCGTTCTGAACCGGAATTGCCGTTCTCTCGATTAAATCGTGTGTCAGCTCGTCAAATTTAGCTCTGGACAGGTTCATATCCAGGTGCTTCGGTCCCTCGCTGGTAGCTGTGATGAATGGAAGGTTAATGTTTGTAGTAGTAGCTGTGGAAAGCTCTTTCTTTGCCTTCTCAGCTGCCTCTTTTAATCTCTGAAGAGCCATCTTATCAGCGGAGAGGTCTACGCCCTCTGCCTTCTTGAATTCATCAATCATCCACTGTGTAATGCGGTTGTCGAAATCATCTCCGCCTAACCGTGTATCGCCGTTTGTAGAAAGAACCTCGATGACGCCGTCGCCGATTTCAATGATGGAAACATCGAATGTACCGCCGCCCAGGTCGTATACCATGATCTTCTGCTCTTTCTCATTGTCAAGGCCGTATGCCAGAGCTGCTGCTGTCGGCTCATTGATAATACGCTTTACATCAAGACCTGCAATCTTTCCTGCATCCTTGGTTGCCTGACGCTGTGCGTCATTAAAGTAAGCCGGAACTGTAATAACAGCCTCTGTTACCTTCTCGCCCAGATAGGCCTCTGCATCTGCCTTCAGTTTCTGAAGGATCATAGCGGAGATCTCCTGCGGAGAGTACTTCTTGTCATCGATGGATACCTTATAGTCTGTACCCATATGTCTCTTAATGGAAGTGATAGTCTTTTCTGCGTTTGTAACTGCCTGGCGCTTTGCCGGCTCTCCCACTAATCTCTCTCCTGTCTTTGTGAATGCCACTACGGATGGTGTTGTTCTGACACCCTCTGTATTTGCGATTACAACCGGCTTTCCGCCCTCCATAACTGCCACGCAGCTATTAGTTGTACCTAAGTCAATACCAATAATTTTGCTCATAGCTTTTTCCTCCTGATTCACTCTATGTGTCAATCAAAATGTTGCTGTCTAACTTTTAGTTGGCTACCTTTACCATGCTGTGCCTTACTACGCTGTCTCTGTAAAGGTATCCTTTCTGGAATTCTTCGGCTATCACATTCTCTCCGAAGTTCTCGTCCTCAATGTGCATCACCGCGTTGTGGAAATTGGGGTCAAACGGCTGTCCTACTGCCTCAATCGGCTTAACGCCCAGATCCTCTAATGTCTTTAACAGCTGCTTGTATATCATGTTCATGCCCTCAGCGAATGCGTCGCCGCCTTCAGGCACGGCCTTTAAGCCTCTCTCGAAATTGTCAATGACCGGAAGGATTTTCTCAATCACATCCTTGGCTCCAATCTCGTACATAGCAGATTTTTCTTTCTCTGTTCTCTTTCGGAAGTTGTCAAACTCAGCCATATTTCTCTTCAGCTGGTCCGTCAGCTCTTCAATCTGCTGATCCCGCTTATCCTTCTTCTTTGAGAAAAATCCCTTTTTCTCTGGCTGGGAAGCGTCCGGGGCTGCCTCGTTCTCTCCGGCTCTCCCGTCTCCCTCTTCCTTCTGCTCCTCGCCGCAGTTTTGGGCAGCGCTGTCTGTACAGGTTCCGGCTTCGTTTTCCATCTCAGCCTCTGTACACTCTCTGTCTTTCATCTCTTCGCTCACTTGACTTCACCTTTCCTTACTCCGTCCGGCGGGTTCTATTCTTTATGAAAGGTAGCTTCCAGCTGGTTCATCAGAGAACGCAGGGTATTTACCACCTTCTCGTAATCCATCCTCTTAGGACCAATAATTCCTATGGTTCCACGAAGTCCGTCACTCAGCACGTAATTGGCTGTTACAACGCTGCAGTCCTTCATGGACTGGACTGGCGTCTCGTCTCCGATGTAAACCTGAATCCCCGTGCTTTCCTGCTCCTGAGGCGTATCGGAAAGCAGATTTCTTAAAAGCTCCTTCTGCTCCAGGGTTCCTAAAAGCTCGCTGGCCTTATGGCCGTCGCTTAACTCCGGATATTTGAAAATATTCGTCGCTCCGCTGGTATAAATCTGTAAATCCTCTTCGTTAGCCTTAATGGCCTCCGCTACCTCGTTTAACACCAGATCCACAATCTGTCTTCTGCTTCCTGCCTGTTCCTTCATCTTCGTGATGACGCCCAGGTTAATCTGATCCACTGTCAGTCCGTTTAAAGCATTGTTCAGGAGAATATTCAGATTCAGAAGCTCCTCCTCACTCAGCTCTCCGTCCAGAGCCACCATAGAATTCTTAATGATGTTTCCTTCCAGTACGGTAACAATCAGAAGCTTCCCTGCTTCCATTCTGGAAAGCTGGATAAACTTGATTTTAGTCTGATGGTAGTGGGGACCGCTTATCATGGTGGCATAATTGGTATTCGCCGCCAGGACACTGGCCATCTGCTTTAAGAGCAGTTCCACCCGGTCTACCTTCTGTATCATCAGTTCCTTGATCTCTGTGACCTCGTCTTCTTTCTCCCTAATGATATGATCCACATAAAACCTGTATCCTTTATCAGAAGGAATCCTTCCAGCAGAGGTATGCGGCTGGATAATGTACCCCAGCTCTTCCAGATCTGACATTTCGTTCCGGATAGTGGCTGAACTCAGGTTCAGGTCTGAATACTTTGAAATGGTTCTGGAACCAACCGGTTCCCCCGTTTCCAAGTAGGTCTGAATAATAGCCTTTAAAATTCTTTCTTTCCTTTCACCCAGCTCCAAGCGCCTCACATCCTTTCCTGTCAGTTTTTTTGTTAGCACTCATTATCGTGGAGTGCTAACATCTACAGTTGATACTATATTACTTCTATAGAAGTTTGTCAACTGATTTTGAAAAATTTTTTGAGGTTTTTGCAGGGCTCCCAATATCACAGCGCTTTCATTTCTGTCTCCCTGATCTTTAACTTGACATTTAACATTTTTGTAATATAATAATAAACAGATTTTAATATATAAATCATCTTTATTTAAAAAAATTCTGATTGTGAGGAACTATATGAAGAGAAGACTCAGTCACAAGGTATCTGCAGTTATTTTCTGCGCTGTCTGTTCCCTAAGCGCATCTTTCGTTTCCTTGGCTGATGAAGCCGCCGAGGCAGCCGGACCAGCTGCAGAAGTGACCGCCTTTGTCGAAGCTGAAACCCCGGATGTTATACAGGAGGGAGAATTCTTAGGCGATTTTGAAATTACTGCCTACTGCGGATGTCAGAAGTGCTCGAAAGGAAATATTCTCACCTATTCCGGAACTACACCAGAGGAGGGACACACCATCTCAGCTGATTTAGATGTATTTCCCATTGGAACGCGTCTGGTGATTGACGGAACCGTTTACACGGTGGAAGACACTGGATCCGGCGTAGATGGAAATCATCTTGACATTTACTTTGATTCACATGAAAAAGCCCTTGACTATGGACGTCAGACAGAAGAAGTCTACGCCGCTGAGTCATAATATTATGATACAAAAGACTGCATCTTATTATGAGGTACAGTCTTTTTTTTCGTCTTTTTATTGACAAATCCTAGATTCTGTGTATAATACTGTCTTACGGCCATATTTATTACAAAAGTGTTACATTTATTAATTTTTGTAATATTTCAGCTGTCTTTTTTAATATTCTATTTTATATCTGAACTTTAAGAAAGGGTTTTTTATGAAACAGGCACTAAGACTATGTTTTTTCACTATGATTTTTACACTGCTCGCCGCTTTTTCTTCTCTTGCTTCCGGAAGCAGCGCAGGGCATCTCGATTTTTTCGATGAATCCGGTATCTCAGGATGGTTCTATGAAACAGGACGTCCTGGAGAAACAGCCTCTTTTTCCATCCGTCTGACAAACGCCGTTACAGGAGAAACCGTTCAGGAAATTCCCATGACCTCTTCCCTCTCCCGGCCGGATCTGGAAAGCCGGACCGGAAGCGGCAGCACTCCCGGTTTTTACACTTCCATCGACTGGAATGCTCTGGGCGGCGGTCTCTATACAGCATCCATCATAAGCGGAGGCAAAACAGTGGGCAATTCTCTCTCCCACTATTCCGGAAGCAAGAACAGCGAAAGTGGTCTCCCTGAAGGAGTTTCTTCTGTACAGAATCTGGGCTCTTTTCGTATTACCGGCTACTGCGCCTGCCGCAAATGCAGCGCAGGATGGGGCGGACGGACCAGCTCCGGAGCCATGGCTGTCTCCAGAAGAACTGTGGCAGTCGATCCCAGAGTTATCCCCATGGGAAGCCGTCTTCTCATTAACGGTCAGGTTTATGTGGCAGAGGATGTCGGCGGCGGGGTAAAGGGAAATCATGTTGATATTTACTGCGACTCCCATGCCCAGGCCAAAAGCCTTCCCTTCCAGAGCGCTCAGGTCTTTCTGCTGCGATAAAGGGAAAACAGGCTCCCGTTTTATTTTTTCCGGAAGGCCTTCTTCCTATTTAAAAGGAAGGGACGCAGGTAGCCTTCTGTGTCAGAAAGAGGAAGAATCTCCGGTTTCAGGCAGATTCCAAGCTCCTTTTCCATATAGGCCCTGCGCTTCTCTATCCTCTTCCAAACCTCTGGGTATATATCCTCCAGCTCTTTTCTAAGCCTTTCGTCTGCCACAGCAATTCCATCCTCTGCGCTGACGCCGCCATATCCCGGCACAGACGGAATAATATCCATTTGAAACATCATTCCGCTTTCTATTACAGTTTCTGAGCCCTCATAAAATGGAGAAGCCATCCACTCCTCATCCGACACATAGTGGCCTGGATTCAGCGTCCAGCCGTAAACATTTCTGGGCAGAACCTCCTCTATCAGATGGTACAGCCGCTCTGCTGAAAGCCCCAGCCCCATGGTTTCATACCAAACTAACGCCGCCCGGTAATAAGGCTTTGCCACCGCTTCCAGATAGTCCCGGACCTGCTCCGGTAAATCCTCCTCTGTCCTGGCAATATAGCCGGAACGGGAAGTCAGGCCTCCCCGGAAGCCCAGAGTAGACGAAAATTTATCTCCCAGAGAAACTGTCTTGTTCCTGGGAGCAACGACAGCATTGGTAAAACGATCTCCTGTGGCGCAGATGGTCTGCACATTGACCGGCTGTCCTCCAGACGCCAGAAACGAGGCCAGCTCGATCTCCGTCTTTCCTTCTTCTATCTGATCCAGCATTCTCATCATGCAGCAGGAGGCCAGAGCCGCCCCGTACTCATAATGAGCGATCTCATTGGCGTTATTGTGAATTCTGGCGCCTGTCTTCGGGTGGATAAAAAGCCCTGTGGCATTGACCACAGCTCCCGTCTCCCCCACCGCCTTTTTCAAGGCCTCCAGAAGAAAATTCGGCAGATCAAACAGCTGGGTATTGTCCTCCAGGCGGCTGGTGAAAAGCTTCCAGCCGACGGCTCCCACCCGGCTTCCCCGCCTGATTCCCGCATCCTCTATCAGCTGGCAGAGCGTCTTCTGATGCTCCATAGGCTGGTTGGGGAGTGAAAAATACGGAACGTGAACGGTTCCTGCCGGAATCCTGCTGTAGGCCGCCATTTTCATATTTTCATTTCCAAGGAGGAGAACCGCCGTTCCATCCTGGTGAAGGGCCAGGGCGGCTTCCTCAAACCTCGGCTCAAATCCCGTCAGATATCCAAAATTTCCTCCGTGTTCCCGATCTGCATAGATGAGAAGAGAATCCAGGTTCTTTTCTTCCATCTGCTTTAAAATTTTTCTCCGGCGTTCCTCCATGGAAGCGTCCGTCAGGTCTTCTGGCCCTTCCGGAAAAGAGACAGACGGCGCCTTAACCCCTGTATATTCAATCTCCGGAAACGTTCTGCTGTATTCCATAATCAGTTCCTTTCCCGCGCGTGTTCGCTGCGCTCTCTTTTAAATATTCCTATCATACAACAGCCTGTTCTTCTTATCAAGCAGAAACCTCCCGAAGAGAAGCATTCTGCTCTCTGCGGGAGGCTCTGACATAGAAAATACATTTATAAAAGAATATAAAAAGGGAGGGCTTGCTTTTGCTTCCTAGAAGCGGGCCATACAGGAACGAATCATCTCTGCCGTTCCCTCAATGCCGAAGCGGGAGCTTGCGATAATCAGATCATAATCTACCTTGTCCCCGCACTCTGTCACAGAATAGATATCTCTCATTCTGCTTCTCTCCTCATCCATAGCTGCAATCTTTTCCTCTGCAGTCTGGCGGTCAATCTTCTCGCTGTCCATAGCCCAGCGGATTTTGCTTTCCATATCTGCCTTCACAAAAACGCTGATATTTTTGTCTCTGCCCTGGAGTACTCCGGCTGCGCAGGTTCCCACGAAAATGCAGGATTCCTTATCAGCCAAAAACTTAATGGCTTCTCTGTGCATCTCCTGGATCTTCTTTTCTTCTGATACGCTGTTCTCCGGAACCAGATGATTCTCCTCTGCGATCTGAGTCAGAGCTTTTTTATCATAGAGCGGAATTCCCGTCTTCTTAGACAGCCACTCTGCAATTTTACGTCCGTTGCTTCCATACTCTCTCTCAATACAAACTGTTTTTCTTGACATACCCTAATCCTCCTGAACCATTGTTATCTCATTTAGGCTGAAACCTTTTCCCGTTCCACGTTCACGGGTTCTCCTTATCTATGCCCTTATTATACGTTATTTTTTTAACGATATCCAATACTTTATTTTTATTGATTCATAATATTCATGTTATAAATTGCCTCATTTCTCTTTCTTTTTCCCAATTTTACAGTATAATATTAAGAGAAAACAGTGAAATCTGCCTCTGATACGGAGAACAGGATTTTCTATTTTTTAACAATTTCTGAAAGGGGATTTTGATTTTATGGAACTGCTTCAGCTTCGATATTTTCTCGTAGCCGCCAAATATGAGCACATGACAAAGGCTGCTGAAGTTCTGCGGATTGCCCAGCCAGCCCTCTCCCAGTCCATCAAGCGGCTGGAACAGGAGCTGGGCATCCCTCTCTTTGACCGCGAAAAGAGGAATATACGCTTAAATGACGCCGGACGCTTTCTGGAGCAGAAGCTGCTGCCGATCATGGCCGCCCTGGAAGAGCTACCGGCTGAGATCAAAAAGAGGGATCTGATGAACCAGCGCACTATCTATCTGAATCTGCTGGCTGCCACCAGACTGGTGACAGACTGCATTATCGCCTATAAAGAGCTTCACCCGGAGGTCATCTTCCGTCTGGTCCAGGATCCGGCCAGAGAACACGACGATATCTGTATCTCCACAGCATTTCCAGGGGAATTCAAGCATGAGGAAGATCACCTGCTCTTGAGAGAACGCTTTTTTATGGCTGTTCCGGCAGATTCTGCCTACGCTTCCCTGCGTTCTGTCAGCCTGTCCATGCTTCAGGACGAAGGTTTTATCAGCCTCTCCAACAACCGCCCCATCCGGCGTATCTGCGATCGCTTCTGCCTGGAAGCAGGCTTCGCCCCTCACACCGTCTGTGAGACGGACAATCCCGAGTCAGTCCGGAACCTGATCGCAGCAGGCCTTGGCGTGGGCTTCTGGCCGGAGTATTCCTGGGGGCTTCTCTCCTCTCCTCAGATCTGCCTTCTTCCCATCTCGCCGGTGGAATGCTGCAGAGATATCGTGATCCGCTTCCGCCCCAGAAGCGAGGAGATGAAAACGGCCACCGATTTTTTCTGCTTTCTCATGGATTACACCAGGAAAAAAATCGGAGGCTGTGAAGATGATTTTTCTTGACACATGCTCTCATCTGTGTTAGAACTGAAAGTGAAAAAAGAACATTCGGTAGGTGAGGCTACCACAGGGATAAGGGTTACTGCCGGTTAAAAGTGGAGACACTTCTAATCAGGTTAGCAGTCTGCGTCGCAGTAAGGCGCAGAATAATGTAATTTCAGGCCCTGTGAAGCTAAAGCTTGAACGGATAGTGATACGTGTATGCAGATCCATATCATTCGCTCAGGCTGATGATATGGATTTTTTTGTGCCGGCCAGCCAAGACAGTTCAGTTGGACTGGCGCCGTTTAAAGGAAAGGATGTGAGTGCATGGACGGAGACGGTCACCCTGACACTGTAAATTTGAATACGCAAAGCCGGCGATCCGCCTGTGCAGATCCGTCTGTTCTCTGAGCGCTCCTCATTCAGGCCGGCTTTCTGGCGTATTCTTCCTTTTGCTGAATAGGAGGATACTGACATGAGAAGACATGAATTTATTAATGAAGAGATTGCTCAGGAGATCATCCAGTTTATCCGGGATGGGCAGAACCGCGATACTCTGCTTTCCAGGCTGGATGATTACCACGACTACGATATCGCCCAGGCCTTAGAAGAGTTGACACCGGAAGAAAGGCGCGAACTCTATGGAAAAATGGGCGCTGAATGGACGGCAGAAATTTTTGCCTACTACGACGAGCCGGAGACGCTTTTAACTGAGCTGGCCCCCAGAGAGGCGGCGGATGTCATCGAGTACATGGACTCCGACGACGCGGCAGAGCTTCTGGAGCAGCTTCCCGCCTCCTTCCACGAAGAAATCGAGGAAAATTTAAGCGAGGAGACCTCCGGAGATATCAGGCTCATCTCCTCCTATGAGGACGATGAAATCGGAAGCCTGATGAGCACCAATTACATTTCCATCTGCCATACCCTGTCCGTCAAGGAGGCCATGAAGGAATTAATCCGGCAGACAGCTGACAATGACAACATTACCACTCTCTACGCAGTAGATGAAAACGAGCGCTTTTACGGAGCCATTGATTTGAAGGATCTGATTCTCGCCAGGGAGTACACGCCTCTGGAGAGCATTATTGTCAATTCCTATCCCTTTGTCCACGATCACGACGATCTGGAAGAGTGTATGGACTGGATCCGCGATTACGAGGAGGACTCTCTTCCTGTTCTCGACAAGGACGACCGGCTGATCGGCGTTATCACGGTTCAGGATGTTGTAGACTATATGGAGGAGGAATCCAAGGAAGTCTACAACAAGCTGGCCGGTATCGCCGAGGGAGACGGCAGCGAGGACATGAAGGAAACTCTGGCTGCCAGCATGAAAAAACGCCTTCCATGGCTGATTGCGCTTCTGTTCCTGGGCATGTTCGTTTCCAGCGTAGTGGGAATGTTCGAGGGAATCGTGTCCAAGGTGGCCATTCTTGTCTGCTTTCAGTCCCTGATTCTCGATATGGCGGGCAATGTGGGAACCCAGTCCCTGGCCGTTACCATCCGCGTTCTCATGGATGAGGAGATCACCTTTAAAACAAGACTGGCTCTCGTCTGGAAGGAAGTCAAAATCGGCATGGCCAACGGAGGCCTGTTAGGAATCGTCTCCTTCCTCTGCATCGGCGTCTATGTGTGGCTGTTCAAGGGCAATTCCATCCTTTACGGCTTCGCGGTTTCCGCCTGCGTGGGCATCTCCCTGGTGCTGGCTATGGCCATCTCCAGCTTTGCCGGAACAGTCATCCCTCTGTTTTTCCATAAAATCAAGGTAGATCCGGCGGTTGCATCCGGCCCGCTGATCACCACGGTCAATGATCTGGTGGCAGTTGTCACCTACTACGGCATGGCCTGGCTGATGCTGTTTCACCTGTTCCACCTGGCCTGATCAGGACTCTAAAACATAGTTTTCACAGAAAAAGAAGAGGCAGAACTGTTTTGCTCTGATTTAAAAGCAGAAACAGATTCTCCTCTTCTCTTTGTTTTACCTTTTCTTTCAAATCCGGCGCTCAAGGCTTTTTAAGCTCTATCTTCCTATTTCAGCCGCCTGAACCTGTTCTGTCTCAAGTCCAGCCTGAAGTTCTTTCATATGGCGCATTTCCCGCCGGATCAGAAGCATCGTAACGAGAAAGGCCGCAAAGTCCGCCACAGGACCTGCAAACATGATTCCGTCGATACCGAAAAACAGCGGCAGAATCAGAAGCAGGGGAACCAGGAAAAATACCTGCCTTGTCAGCGACAAAATCACTCCCTTTACCGGCTTTCCAATAGCTGCAAAAAAGTTAGAGGAGAGCAGCTGAACTCCGTTTATGATCACCATAAACAGGAAAATTCTCAGAAAGCGGATGGCAAACTCAAAGTAAAGAGGCTCTCCTGTTCCGAAAATAGAAATAATGTGCCTTGGAAACAGCTGAAACAACAGGAATCCGATTCCGGAAACCACCAGATTCCAGGTGATGGCCAGACGGTAAACACCTCTCACTCTCTCATACTGCTTCGCTCCATAGTTAAAGCCGATAATCGGCTGGGATCCCTGTGAAATGCCGATAATAACAGCCAGAAGAATAGCGTTGGTCTTCATCACAATTCCACAGCTGGCCAGGGGAATCTCACTTCCGTAGGCTGACTGTGCTCCATAGTAAGTGAGGGAATTGTTTAACACAATCTGTACAAATGTAATGGCAAGCTGGTTCAGGCTGCTGCTCATGCCAAGAGAGGCAATTTTTCCGCACACATGGAGTCTGGAGATAAAATGATGCCGCAGAAGCTTTACATGGCGGAATTTCTTCAGATAGTAAAGCGCCATCAGACAGGAAAACAGCTGTCCGGCCACTGTGGCGATGGCGGCTCCGGCCACTCCCTGGTGAAGCACAAAGATAAAAATGGGATCTAAAATCGTATTGATGACCGCTCCGACCAGCATACAGGTCATAGAATATTTCGGGCTTCCATCCGCCCTGGCCAGGTTGCTGAGACCGTTCGTCAGAATCAAAAGCGGCATTCCCGCCGCTGTAATGCGGGTATAGCTCTGAGCATAGGGCATTACATCCTTCGTGGCTCCAAATATAGTCAAAAGGGGCGTGAGAAACGTCTCAATCACTGCCACATACAAGATACCCAGGATCACCATCATGGAGACGGCTGTTCCCACCGTTCTGGCTGCGCTCTCCTCCCGTCCTGCTCCCAGCTCCAGAGAAAACCGGGACGCGCTTCCAATTCCGATGAGCAGAGCAATGGCCAGGCAGATAGTTGTCAGAGGATACGAAACGTTCGTAGCCGCATTTCCCAGATATCCCACACCCTGGCCGATAAAAATCTGATCTACAATATTATAGAGGGAGCTGACCAGCATGGCGATGATGCTGGGAATCGCATATCCCTTTAAAAGCGCAGAAAGTTTTTCATAGCCCAGCGGATTTCCCTGTCCCTTCTGTGATATTGTCTGTGTCATTGGTAAGTTCCTTCTTTCTGTTTCATATTTTCGTGTGTCTGCCGCACGCCTGTCCTTATAAAATCATAAATCATGTTTCCTGAGACTTATGCTATTCGTGCAGCTCTAACGGCAGTCCGTCCGGATCAAAGAAAAACGTCATCTTCTTCTGTGTGTATTCATCTGTCCGGATTGGTTCGCAGGAAATGCCAAGGGCTTCCAGCTCCCTGACCGTCTCCTCCACACTCTCCACCCGAAACGCCAGGTGTCTCAGCCCGCAGGCCTCCGGCCTGTTTACGCGCTTCGGAGGGTTCTGCTCTCCAAAAATCTCCAGTTCCACAGCGTCCGGTCCCTCTCCCACCTGTAAATCCAGCTTCCAGTCATTTCTCTCTTCCCTGTAATGCTCTCGAATGACCTGGAAACCCAGCTGATTCACGTAAAAATTCCTGGATTTTTCATAATCTGATACAATAATTGCAGCATGATGAATGGATGATAATTTCATAACTCTACCTCATTCCTCGTATTATAAAGTAGTAGTGTTTATAGACCCTCTCCAAGGTCTGTATGCTATACTGTTGGAGATACTGTGGATTGTTTACTCACTCCTACCACTTGATGGTTTTAGAAAGGCTACAACCACAGTCTCTTTGTATATTTGTTAATCAGTTAGATACCGCATGACGGTTTATTTAGAACGAGGTTACAATCGCAAGGAGTACCAGTGGTTCTATAAACAGTATCAAAATATTTACTCAAAGGAGATTTTTATGATTTACGTTGGAATTGATATTGCCAAAGACAAACACGATTGCTTTATTACTAACTCAGACGGTGAGGTATTATTTAAATCCTTTACCATCTCTAACAACCCGGATGGGTTTGAAACCTTATTTCAGAAAATACAATCCGTATCAGATGATTTAACCAAAGTAAAAGTAGGACTTGAAGCCACTGGACACTATAGTTACAATCTGCTTGGATATCTCTTAGATAAAGGTCTGCCAACCTACGTTATCAACCCGTTACATACTAATCTTTACAGAAAAAGTCTTAGCCTTAGAAAGACGAAAACGGATAAAGTAGATGCCCGCACGATTGCGTCTATGATTATGTCTGATGTGAACTTAAAGTCCTACTCAGACACATCTTACCACAATGAGGAATTAAAGTCACTCACTCGTTATCGTTTTGATAAAGTAAAGGAACGTGCAAAACTCAAAACATCTGTCTCACGGCTTATCTGTATCCTTTTCCCAGAATTAGAAAAGCTTGTTCCAACCCTTCATATGGCATCTGTTTACGCTTTGTTATCTGAATTTCCATCTGCTCACGCTGTTGCATCTGCACATCTTACTCGGCTTATCAATCTGCTCTCCCAAAGTTCAAAGAACAGATACGGAAAAGACACTGCTGTCATGTTTCGTGAAGCTGCCAGAAACTCAATCGGTTCGAATATGCCTACAAAATCCTTGGAACTGAAACACACCATTAAACTCATTCAAGAATTGACTTCTGAAATTGATGAAATCGAAGCCGCCATCAAACAGATCATGGATGAAGAAATCCAGTCACCGATTCTTACCATTCCTGGCATCAGTTACCGGATGGGTGCCATGATTATTGCTGAGATTGGAGATTTCTGCCGTTTTGATTCTGCAGATAAGATCCTCGCATACGCAGGAATGTCTCCCTCTACTTATCAATCAGGGCAGTTAGATAACTGTTATTCCCATATGGAGAAACGAGGTTCTAGATACCTCCGGTATGCCCTTTACAACGCCACAAAATACGTCTGTCACTGGGATAAATCCTTTGGTGAATATCTTGCAAAGAAACGCTCGGAAGGCAAGCATTATAATGTTGCCATATCCCATGCCGCTAAGAAGCTTGTGCGATTGATTTTTGCAATGGAGAAATCCAGAAAAGCATATCTGCCAGCCACTTAATTTTTCTGTAACTATCTCTTTTTAGAGCACCTGCAAAGATGCTCTTTTTGTCATGCGGTTTTCAAGGTTCAAATATATCTGAAATGCATTTCTGCAATTCATTCAAAAAAACTTCGTTTTAGACTTGACTTTTAATAGTTAGTCTTTCTATCAAATAATGAAGGGGCTGGCCTGGATTGTCCCATATTATATTCAGGTTTAGAAAGGAGGCAGAATGATGAAAAAAATCAAACGTTTAAACTGGTACCAAAAAAGTGTTCTAGTCGTTATGATTGCTATGGCGCTGGTATTTGCAGTAATTTATTCCATGACAATTTCAAAAGTTGGATTTGAATATAAAGATGCAATTTTTGTCCCAAGTCAGGAAAATGGCAGTACCGTGTACTCCGGCAGACTCCGAGGGCAGAAAGCATATTTTTCAGTGTCGCAGGATAAGACAGTTGTATTTCACTATGGCAATAAAATCTACGGCCCATATACAGTAAAAGAAGATAATACTGCTATTCCAGAGGAAGAAAAAACGCTGGAAGGTATCGTTGGTGTGGAACTTAGGCAGGGCCGTCTGACTGGGAAATTACAGGAAGATATACCGCCTGGACTCTTATAACAATTGCAGCGTTTGTAATCTTTCTAATAGGATTACAGTAAAATAAATTTACTTTTGATGAAAAAAAGGAACTGTTTCCTGCCATTTCCTGCGAACCCGCCTATGAAAAAAGGAACTGTTTTCAGCGACTTCCAGTGGAGCACGAAAACAGTTCCTTTTTTCCTAACACATCTTATTTATTCATCTTTCCCATCAGCATAACAACCAGGGTAATCAGAATGATTACTACGAAGATTCCGCCCATTCCCTGCGCCATAATCTGAAGAGCGATTAAAAAGTTTTCCATCATAATCTTTTCCCTCCTACAGGAACTGTGTCACCAGCTTGATAACAAGACCGCCTGCGATTACAGAGGCAATCTGGCCGGATACGTTAGCGCCTACTGCGTGCATCAGGATGATGTTACCTTTCTCTTCCTCCTGAGCCATCTTCTGGATTACGCGGGCAGACATTGGGAATGCGGAGATTCCAGCGCCGCCGATCATCGGGTTAATCTTCTCCTTGCGGAACAGGTTGATGATCTTGGCGAACATTACGCCGCCGATGGTATCGAATACGAACGCTACCAGACCGATGCACATGATGAGGATAGTGTCGAAGCGTACGAACGCGTCGGCTCTCATACTGAAGGAAATAGTGATTCCAAGCAGCAGTGTAATCAGGTTTGCAAGCTCGTTCTGAGCTGTATCGGACATGGACTGAAGCACACCGCACTCGCGGATCAGGTTACCGAACATCAGGAAGCCTACCAGGGCAACGGATGCCGGGGAAATAAGTCCTACGATAATCGTAACGATAATCGGGAAGGCAATCTTTGTTGTCTTGGAAACTGCCTTCGGGCTGTATGTCATATGAATGCAGCGCTCTTTCTTTGTAGTAACAAGCTTGATTGCAAACGGCTGAATAATCGGAACGAGAGCCATATAGGAGTAAGCGGCTACCGCAATCGCTCCCACATAGTCGGAGTGAAGCACCTGGGATACCAGGATAGAGGTCGGGCCGTCGGCTGCTCCGATGATACCGATGGACGCTGCGTCCTTTAAATCAAAGCCTAATAAAACTGCTACCATGATAGCGAAGAAGATACCGAACTGAGCGGCTGCTCCGAACAGGAACATAACTGGCTGGGACAGCAGCGGGCCGAAGTCGATCATTGCTCCGATACCGATGAATAACAGAATCGGAAGGGCCTCGGAAGCCTCGATTGTCGTCTCAAATAACCACTGAATAATTCCTGGCGTCTCTCCTACGCCTTCCATCACCTGGTTGATAACGCCGGATAACGGCAGGTTTACTAAGATTGCTCCAAAGCCCATCGGCAGGAGCAGAGATGGCTCATAGCCCTTCTTAATTGCGAGCCAGATGAGCAGAACTCCTACTACATACATGACCAGCTGCTGCGGCGTGATGGCCAGAATGCCTTCCAGTAAAAAGTCCATTTCTTTCCCTCCTAATTTCTTTTTTTCTTCCCTTTTTCTCATTTCAGGGGGTTCGCTATCCACGCGGTCTTACTTCATGTCCGGAAGCTTCCTTCCTGTCAGGCGCTTTCCCACGAAACAAAAAAAGACTTTCAGCATATGAAACCATATGCTAAAAGTCTTGTTCTTCTGTCTTATAAACAAAAGACATGCAACCACAGGCTCTCTGCCCGGCGTATGTTGACTGCATGTTAATAACTACTCCCTTTTAACGCTAAAGATACTACCACATTTTTCATAGTTCGTCAAGAAATACAGCTTAATTGTTCACTTCTTAACGAACTTTTATCAGAGCCTTTTATCAGAGCGGCAGATTGCTTCCTAGCTTTCCTCCCTCATATTGACTCCGGCGATTTTGATGTTGACCTCCAGAACCGTCAGCCCTGTCATCGTCTCAATGGCAGTCCGCACCCTCTCCTGAACCTTCTCGCTGACAGCCGGAAGGCTGTAGCCATACTTCATATTCAGCGATAAGTCTACGGAAACGTGCTCCTCGCTCACTTCTACCTTAACGCCCTTGCTGAGATTCTTCATTCCCAGCTTTCCTACCAGCTCGTTGGTGATATTTCCGGCCATGGAGTCCACGCCTTCCACCTCTGTGGCAGCCAGGCCGGCAATCATAGCCACCACCTCGTCTGCGATCTTCACCTCACCCAGCTTACCGTCTCTCTCTAATACATGTATGTTTTTCTCCGCAGCTTCCTTCGGCATCCCCGCTACCTCCTGTCTTTTCTGTGATAGTTTCATTATAGCAGATAGGCGGGCGTTTGCAAGATCTAACCGCAATTACTCCTGAAGCTTCATCAGCGTAATGACAATGTTTTCCGCCGTCACCTCAGCCTTTCTTTTGACAATATCCTCTATCTGGGCACGCTCCGGATCCGTCAGGGAGGAGGCGTTGATCACCACGTCCACCTTGCCGTCTGTAATGCTGACCACCGGATCGGCGAAGCCCTTGGCCATGAGAAGTGTCTCCGCCGCATTCTCCTTCTCCGCTATTGCCGTCATGTCAATCATGTCCTGGACCGCCGTCTCCTTGGCCTGCGGATCGGCGTTCTCGTTGTTAATGATCTCCATCAGGGTTTCCTTATTTTTCGCCCTGACCTGCTCCCGGCTCAGCTGCACGTTAGCTATGTAGTCTGTGACGCTGGTTCCCCCAGTTAACACTGCCTCACCCGGGTTATCGATAGAGGAATCTGCCTGTTTCGATCCAGCCTCCTCTCCCGGTTCCTGATCCAGGCTGGCAATCTCCTTGTACTCCTCTGCCTCTGCGCTGCCTGCGCTCACGCTGCTTTCTCCTTCCTTCCCCTGCTGCGCCTCCGCCTGCTGTGCATTAGCCTGCTGCGCTCCAGGCTGTTTCGTCTCGGCCTCCGCCGGGCCAGATACTTCCTCTCCGGCTCCCTCTGCCTCAGGATTTAAGTTTCCCACCGCCTGATTTTCAGCTAAGATATCCTCGTCCGAAATTTCCATAACTCCCGCCTCATACACGGCACCGGAAAGCTCCTCTTTTCCAGAATAATTCAAATATCCGGCAGCTGCTATCATAATGGCCAGCGTCGTAATAATAATCTGGTTTCGTCTGAAAATTCGCTTCACTTTCATATTCACCGCTCCTTTAATCCACCCTTTTTAATACTTTTATTTTATGTGCCGGTATATTAAATAATGCTTGCATTGCCTCAGAAATTTCCGTTTTCACGGAAGCGTTTCCTCCTCCCTGGGCGCTTATGACGACGCCCTCCACAGCGGGACGGAGCTCTTTTTCCACAATCGGCTCTTTTTCTGAACCGTTTTCCACAAACACAGCGCTTTTTTCCGCCTCCTCATCCACCGTTTTTCTGGTTCCTCCGGCGCTGTCTGTCTCCTCAGAGGAAGCCCGGCGCCGTTTCTGATCCTCATGGATAATCTTTTCGCCGGACGATTTCAGGACAATCATCACATCGGCCTCCCCCACCCCCTCTGTCATCCTGAGAAGCTCCTTCACACGTTCCTCCAGCTGTTTTTCATAGGCAGACAGAGCAGACGCCTCTGCGTCCTTCTCCTCCTGTTCTCTGCCACTGCCATCATTACCTCCCCCCGTTTCTCTGCCTCTGTCATTATCATTAGCCCCAGTTCTGTCCATCTTTTCCAAAACCTCCCCAGACACAGGCAGATCCTCTTTCCTGTGGGCAGGCTTCCCGGATCCGGATGCGCTGAACAGAAGCAGAAGAAGTCCTGCGGCAAAAAGAACGATCCACTGATCCCGTTTCTTTTTCTCAGTCCCTGATTTGAATTTTAATATGACGCTCTTCCAGTCCATAAAAATCTGCCAGCTCCTTTCTAATCGCCGCCTCTGCGTCCGGATCTCCGGTATCTGCCCCGCAGCTGTTTTCCAGTCTCTCCTGCCCCTCTTCCCCTTTCTCCTCTGATTCTTCCTTATTCCCCAAATGAACCTGGATATGATTTTTTTCAATGGATACCTGGCGTATTTCCTGTTCTTTCTCTGATTGTTTTGTTTGCTTCAATTGCTGCGTTTTTTCTAACTGTTTTAATTGATTATTGATTTCATCTGATTCTGGCATTTCCCCGGCAGAATATTCCCATGCCTCCACATCTCCCACCGATACCTCCATTTCCTCTATCATTCCAAATGAATCGCTGCCCTGCTCTCTGTCCACAGACACTTTCACCTGCGCCCCGCCGTATCCGCTCTTTTCCAGTCTCTCCTCGGCCTGGGCGGAAACCGTTTTCTCATACTCGTCCGCGATTGTCTCGAATCTCTGTCTCTCTATTTCCTCCAGCTGCCCCTGCAGCTCTCCCGCTTCTTTTTGAAAGGAAATCTCCTCAAAGCGTCTGGCCAGCTGCTCGTCTAACCTCAGGCTTCCTGTCAGAGGACGAATGACCAAAAGGATCAGAACCATTCCCATAAACAGGCGGACGTATCTGGCGTACGCCTTGCCCGGCAGGAGATTTGTCATGAAATTCATAAAAATCATATAGAAAATTATCGTTTGAATCCAGCTGTAAAACTGCTCCATTGCCGGTTCCGTCCTTTCTCTATGCCGCATAGTATGATGCGTTGGATGCCATGCAGATCACACCGATGGATACAACCAGAAGAAGGAGGGAAGTAAACACCAGTTTCAGCAGAATCTGATGGCCTTTCCCCACATCGGCCATACAGGCTGTCAGCCGCTTATCGCAGATTGGCTCTGCTGCTGCGGCCATCAAATGATACATGAGCATTAAAACAAAAAGCTTTATCATCGGCACCGCTGTGACAGCTAAAAGCGCCAGCGCCGCCCCGGCTCCCACTGTATTTTTAATTAAAATTCCAGAGCCTAACACCATCTGCGAAACTGTGAAGGCTCCCTGCCCAAGTCCTGGAATCATGGAAACCATCCGTTTCAGAGAAGCGTTTTTCACCGCGTCGGCATAGGGAAGCACCATTCCCTGCAGAAGATGAAAGCCCAGCACAGCTCCTGTCAGAGTTTTCATACTCCATTCTACCGCTGTCCGTATCCCCTCTGTCATCCTGGAAAATACTCCCTCTTTTGTGAGATGTCCTGCCAGGACCAGCAGAATATAAACTCTGAACACTGGAAAAATCAGGTGCGAGAGCAGCCACTGGGCTGCAGTGATGGAAAAAAGCATCCAGCCGCAGCTGGCTCCGGCGCTCAGGCTTCCTCCTGTAAACGCCACTGTCATAAAGTAACCAGGCGTCAGGGCTTTCATTAATTCAAAGGCCTGGCTGACCGCCTGATCCGCCACAGCGATGCTCTCATAAAAGCTGGATGCCAGCAGAGAAAATAAAAGCAGAAAGGTAACGTAAAAGGCCGTTTCCGAAATCTGTCCGCCGGAAAAAATATCAGAAAAACAGGTAAATACGGCCCCTGTTAATGCAATGAGAAGAATCTTCGCCATCTGTCCGGCCCCGGCGGACAGCTCTGAAAACAGACTGTCCGAGATACCGTGAAACGCCATGGAACACGCCTCTTTCATATCCCCCCTGAAAACGGCCTTTAAAAGCTCTTCAAACGAAAAACGTCCTTCTCCCTGTTTACGGCTGCCAAGCAGCTCTTCCACAGAAGAAAAGTCCAGCTCCATGCCTTCCAGGGCAGACAGCTCCTCCTCCCCGCCGTTGTCTTCCTGACGCGTTTTCTCCTCCCATTCTCCCGCTCCCCCTCTCTCCTCTCCCGCAGCCCTCCAGGGACATGAGAAAAAAAGCGCGGCAGCAAGGCCTAAGCACAGCGCTATCCTGGACATAACCGCCCCTCCCGTTTCTCTCTCTTCCTATTTTAAAAAGGATTCCAGCGTCTCGAACAGGGCCAGCACAATCGGGGCGCTCACAGCCAGAATAGACAGCTTTCCAAACATTTCTATCTGAGTTCCCATCGAGGAATATCCGGCGTCCCTGCACAGCCCGGAAGCCAGCTCCGCAATATACGTAATACCCGCCATCTTCAGCAGGGCCGTCAGATAGGCCTGATTCATCTGAATACAACTTTGGATCTGCCTGACTGCCTCCAAAATAATTCTCAGCTTCCCCGCGCTGTAGAAAAAAATCAAAACCCCAGCCGCCAGGATCACATAAATACCAAACTCCGTTCCCCTGCTTTTAAACTGAACCGCCGTCAGCACTGCAATAATCCCTACAGCGGCAGCCGTCTCCATTCCCACCTTTTTTCGCCTCCCTCCTGATGCTTGTACAGTATATTCCCGGGAGGGGAGTATTAGCACTGGGGATTGAAAAAGGCGCCGCAAAGTCCTTATCTGACTTTACAGCGCCTTATAGCCCATTATTTATTCCGTTTATTTATTCAGTTTTCTTTCTGCTTCTCAGGCTGACCGTTCGGCTTTTTACACCTCAATCTCCCTGCCCAGAGCAGCCTCCACCGCACGGATCAGGCTTCCGTCCTCAATAATCTTCTCGCAGTAGTTGATATCGTCGTAGAGCTCTCTGTCGTCCTCCAGGGCAGCCACTGCCTTTCTCACCAGATCGTAGGCTGCCTGGGTTCCCTTTCCAAGGCCCTTATTTCCTCTCATGTCAATGCCCTGGCAGGCTACCATCAGCTCCATGGCAAGGACTCTTCTCACGTTGCGTCCAATCTCTCCTGCTTTTCTGGCCGCAATGGTTCCCATGCTGACGTGGTCTTCCTGGCCTGCGGAGGAAGGAATGCTGTCCACGCTGGCCGGGTGGGCCAGAACCTTGTTCTCAGATACGAGAGCTGCGGCAGAATACTGAACAATCATAAAGCCGGAGCACACGCCTCCGTTTGGCGTTAAGAAGGCCGGAAGGCCGCTGTAAGCCGGATTTACCAGGCGCTCGATACGGCGCTCGGAAACGTTGGCCAGCTCAGACTCTGCGATGCCCAGGAAGTCAAAGCTTAAAGCCATCGGCTGTCCGTGGAAGTTTCCTCCGGAGATTCCCGCGTGGTCGTCCTTGAAAATAATCGGGTTATCTGTCACGGAATTGATCTCAATATCCACCTTATCCTTCACATACTGCACAGCGTCCTTGCTGGCTCCGTGAATCTGCGGGCAGCAACGCAGAGAGTAGGCGTCCTGCACTCGGATCTGTCCCTGTCTCGTGGTATTTTTGCTTCCCTCCAGCAGAGCGAGGAGATTTCTGGCCGTAGCCATCTGGCCGCTGTGGGGGCGTACCTTATGAACTCTCGGATCCAGGGCGTCCACCACACCGTTCTGGGCCTCGAAGCTTAAAGCGGCGGCTATATCGGCTGTTTTAATCAGATCCAGGGCGTCATAAAGCGCTAAAGAGCCTGCGCTTGTCATGGCCTGCGTTCCGTTGTTCAGCGCCAAGCCTTCCTTGGCTGAAAGCTCGATCACTGGAATTCCGGCCCGGTCCATGGCCTCTTTTCCAGGAAGCACCTCTCCCTGATACTCGGCCAGTCCCAGTCCGATCATCGGCAGAACCATGTGGGAAAGAGGAGCCAGATCGCCGGAAGCGCCCAGAGAACCCTTTTCCGGGATAATCGGAGTCACTCCCTTGTTCAGCATATACGCCATGGTCTGAAGCGTTTCCATGCGGATTCCGGAAAATCCCTTGGAAAGGTTATTGATGCGCAGCAGCATAATGCCTCTGGCAATGTCTCTGGAGAATGGATCTCCGGCTCCTACCGCGTGGGTGATAATCAGGTTTTTCTGCAGCTCTTTGCACTGGTCCTGGGAAATCACCACGTCGCTGAATTTGCCAAATCCAGTAGTAATGCCGTAAACTACCTTCTCCTCTGCAATTAAATCGTCCACCACCTGTCTGGACGCCTGTACCTTTTCCCTGGCCTCCTGGGAAATCTCCACCTGCGCGTTCCCGCGGCATACGCTGACAATCTCATCCAGAGTCAAATCTTCTCCTGTAATCAGCACCTTATTCATAAAACAACCCTCTCTCTTTTATGTATTTCTGTTTGTTATCTCTATTATACAGAGTTCAGCGTCAAAAAACCGTCTATGAAAAGCCGTCTGCGCCAAATCTCTTCTGCAGCTGCGCTCCTCTTTTCCTTAGCTTCTGCCGCGCTGTCTCCAAAAGCTTCTGCGTCTGGGGATTTCTGATTTTTTCTGAAAGCTCCATTCCCTCATAAAAACGACGTTCTGCCTCCTCTAAATTCATTTCTGAAAGGCTTATGAGGCACAGCAGAGCCTCCGTCCGCTCCAGGCCCCAGACACAGCCGTTTTCCTTCAGGCGTTTTTCCGCCTGCTCCAGATACTCCCGGCCCTTCTCTGTGTTTCCGGCCATGAAGAGAGCCTGTCCGGCCCTGGCATAGAACTGTCCCAGGCCATTAATTCTGGGATTTTTCTCCACCAGAGCTATTGCCTGCTCATAGAAGGACACTGCCTCCAAAAAGCGGCCCTGTCTGTCCATGCTGTCTCCAATATAGCTCAGACAGGCGGCCCGGCCAGGTTCGCAGCCGGATCCGAGACCTTTAAAAATATCAGCGGCCGCCCACAGCGTCCTCTCTGCCTGGGAATCCGTCTGGCTGTGGAGCAGATACCAGCCCTTCAGGCGGAGAAACGTGCCGTATTCCTCCCAGTCTTTCACATCGTCATCCTGCAACGCGCCGTCTCCCCTGCTCTCCTTCAAACGCTCCCTTAAAGTCTCCTCCAAGGTCTGTCCGGAAGAATGTTCCAGCTCCCATTCCAGAGATAAAAACGCTTCCCGTAATGGGCTGTTTTCTTTCACCTTCTCTATGCCCATCTCCACATAGGTTTTCACCCGTTCCAGATCTTCTACCTGAATTCCATAGAAGATCTGCTGCCTGAAGCAGGACAGCAGCATCCTGGTATCTGAAAGCTCCTTTGCCAGACGGATTCCCTCCTCAATGTGGAAAAGCCCCTGTCTGTATTCTCCCTGGGCAATGTGATAGCGTCCCAGGATGTAGTTCATCTCCAGCTTCATCCGCCGGATCTTCTCCGAGCTTCCCTGGAGATCCATAATCTCCCCAGCAAGCCTTATCATCTCATCTGCCTGCGGCATCACTCCCACGCCCTCAGACAGATCCGCCACCTGCCAGTGAAGCACCGGGAAATTTTCATTGATCAGGGTATAATATTCCTTCATCCACTCGATTTTGTACCAGCAGGCCCTGATCAAGTCGTGGCAGCCCTCGTAATGGTAAATTACCTGGGGAAACAGCGTGGTCTCCCTGCTCTGAAGAGCCTTCTCCTCATAATGTCTGGCCAGAATCTGATGGTACATCTGCGTCTTTCCCCTGCTCTGCTGCTCGCAGACGTATTCCTGAAACGCCCGGTGGACAAACTCATACTGGACATTCCACCCAGTCAGCACCTCACGAATCAGAAAGCGTTCCTGGAGGGATTCCAGCAGACGCAAAAGAGACAGGCGGTCTGTATCGGGCAGAAGCAGTTCCAGATCCTCCACCTGGATTTTCCCGGGAAAAACCGCCATAGCCCCCAGCGTCTCTCTCTCTTGTCTGGACAGGCCGGAAAGCCTGGCCTGAATCACATAGTTTGTCTTCTTTGATTTTTCCAGAGTATATCCTTTTTCCCGGATCAGAGTCAGAAGCTCCCGCAGGAAAAACGCGTTCCCGTCTGTGGCCCGGTAGATCTCCGCCTTCTTCTCCTCCTCCGACGCCAGATCCGGAAGGGTTTTCCGGATCAGCTCGTCTGTCTCCTCCCTGGTAAACGGTTCCAGGCGCAGGATTGCCACCTGATCCTTCAAGAGCAGCGGCTCTAAGGATTCCAGAGTCCTTCCCTCTCCCTCTCTGCTCATGCTGCACAGGAGGAGAAGCCGTTCCCTTCCAAGGCGCAGAAGAACTCGGTTTAAAAGCTGTCCGCTCATGGAATCCATCCACTGGATGTCGTCGAACACCAGGAGGATCCGCCGCCTCTTGGACAAAGCCTGAAGCAGATCCAGGGCCATCTTCTCTACCATGGGGTAGGTCATCCTGGAAGCCTTTCCCTCTTCTGCCTTTGCGCCGTTTAAGAACTGTTCCAGAATCTCACCTGCTCCGCCCGCCTGGTTTTCCCGCTCCGAAAGCTGGTAAAGCTCCTGAAAAATATCGTTCCACGGGCTTAAGTAGAACTCCTCCCCCTGCTTATAGCAGGCGGTTTTTAACATAGTAAATCCGTCTCCTGACGCCAGACGGATTCCCTGCTCTAAGAAAGCCGTTTTTCCGGAACCGCTCTCCCCGCAGACTGCCAGGACGCTTTCCGCTCCTTCCCGTCCGCTCAGAAAACCGCTGAGCTGATAAAGCTCTCTTTTTCTGCCCACAAAGGAAAGCGTAAGCCCGGCTTCTCCTGCCTGCACTGTTTCCTTCATGTTATAAATGCGCTGAAACAACTCTTTCAGCCCCTTGGACGGCTCCTCTGAAAGATCTCTGGACAGCCGCCGTTTCAAATCGTTGTACAGGCGGATAGCCATTGTGTAACTGCCATTTTCCGCATACAGACTCATCGTCTCGAAATACAGCTCCTCATTGTACGGATCCTCCGCCAGAAGGAGATTGCTGTATTTTTGAAGGCTGGCGTCGTCTTTCTCTACAGCCGCCTTCTCCATCCGGCGTCTGGCCTCCTCTGCCCGGCGTTTGCGGATGCGGGTTCTGATCTCTTCCGCCCATTCCTCAAATTCATAACAATTTTTGATATAAAAATGATCTAAAAATTCCCCTTCGTTCTCCGGCTCTTCCTGCTTTTCCCAGTCCGTTCTGAGAGGCGCCTGCGGATTCAGCTCAATTTCCGTATGGCCGCCTGTCAAAAGCAGATCCTTTCCCAGCAGCCGCTTAACCTGGTACACGGCGTCCCGCAGCTTTTTCTTCCCTGAAGTCTCGTCCTCATCTCCCCAGAGAAGACAGATCACCTGGTCCCGGCTGACTTTCTTCCTCACGCACAGGTAGTAGAAAAATGCCTCCGCTTTCTTATAAGGAAAGCGGATTTTTTCATCTCCCAGCCGTATTTCCGGAATCCCAAACAGCTGTACTGCAATTTCTTCCATTTTCCTCTCCTAGTTGCCGCAGAGCAGACGTCCAGCCCCCGGAACATCTGCCTGCTTCAGTCTTCCTTAAGTATACCTTACTTGGGATCATTGGTCAATAAAAGGAACCTCCGGCGTTTTTGACGTTTTTTAGACTGTGGGCGTCTATAATAAAGCTATCAATGATTTTAAAAGGAAGGTGCGATATATGAACAACAAAGAGATCGGTGCAGCCATGACAATCAAACTGGATCCTGTCCTTCCAGAATATCCTGTATTCAAGGAGGGTATCCGCCGGGCTCCCATGAGAGAGCTGACCTTAAATGAACGTGAAATCAAGCTGGCAGTCAAAAACGCCCTCCGCTATGTGCCGGAGGAGCTTCACAAAGATCTGGCCCCGGAATTTATGGAGGAGCTTTTGACAAGGGGACGCATCTACGGCTACCGCTTTATGCCCAAGGAGAGAATTTACGGAAAGCCCATTGACGAGTATAAGGGAAACTGCGTCCAAGGAAAAGCGTTCCAGGTTATGATCGACAACAACTTAAATCATGACGTGGCTCTCTACCCCTACGAGCTGGTTACCTACGGCGAGACGGGACAGGTGTGCCAGAACTGGATGCAGTATCAGTTAATTAAGAAGTATCTGGAAATTCTGACAGACGAGCAGACTCTGGTGGTCATGTCCGGCCATCCGCTGGGCCTGTTCAAATCCCACAAGTCCAGCCCCAGAGTCGTAATCACAAACGGCCTTATGGTCGGAGAGGGAGACAATCCAGAGGCCTGGGCTAAGGCCACCGCCATGGGCTGTTCCTCCTACGGCCAGATGACTGCCGGAGGATGGATGTACATCGGGCCTCAGGGCATTGTCCACGGCACCTTCAACACGATTTTAAACGCAGGCCGGAAATTCCTGGGCGTTCCCCACGACGGAGACCTGGCCGGCCATCTGTTCGTCACCAGCGGTCTGGGCGGCATGAGCGGCGCTCAGCCTAAGGCCATTGAGATCGCCGGAGGCGTGGGCATTATCGCTGAGGTGGATTACTCCCGCATTGAGACAAGACACAGTCAGGGCTGGGTCAGCCTGATCACGGAGAGCGCCGAGGAGGCCTTCCGTCTGGCAGCTGATTATATGAAACGAAAAGAGACTATTTCCATCGCATACCACGGAAATATCGTAGATCTCCTGCAGTATGCGGTGGATCACGAAATTAAAATCGAGCTGCTCTCCGATCAGACCAGCTGCCATGTGCCTTACGACGGCGGCTACTGCCCGCAGGGCCTCACCTTTGAGGAGAGAACTGAGATGCTGGCCCACGACAAGGAGCGCTTCGCAGAGCTTGTCAACGCGTCTCTGATTAAGCATTTCCACCTGATTAAAGAACTGGTAAAGAGAGGCGCTTACTTCTTCGACTATGGCAACTCCTTTATGAAGGCAGTCTTTGATGCCGGGGCAAAGGATATCGCCAAAAACGGAACTGACACCAGCGAAGGCTTCATTTTCCCGTCCTATGTGGAGGATATTATGGGGCCTGAGCTCTTCGACTACGGCTACGGCCCCTTCCGCTGGTGCTGTCTGTCAGGAAAGCACGAGGATCTGGTAAAGACCGACCACGCGGCTATGGAAATCATCAATCCGAACCGCAGGCCGCAGGATAAGGATAACTGGATCTGGATCCGGGACGCAGAGAAGAATCAGCTGGTAGTGGGAACCCAGTGCCGTATTCTCTACCAGGACGCCTTCGGAAGAAGGGACATTGCCCTGAAGTTCAACGAGATGGTGCGAAACGGCGAAATCGGGCCGGTTATGCTGGGCCGCGACCACCACGACACCGGCGGCACAGATTCTCCTTACCGTGAGACCTCCAATATCTATGACGGATCCAACATGACGGCCGACATGGCGGTGCAGTGCTATGCCGGAAACGCAGCCAGGGGTATGAGCTTAATTGCCCTCCACAACGGCGGCGGCACTGGCATTGGAAAGGCCATCAACGGCGGCTTCGGCCTTGTGCTGGACGGCACAGCTGAGACGGACGCCATCATCCGGGAGGCCATCCCGTGGGATACCATGGTAGGCGTCTCCAGAAGAAACTGGGCCAGAAACGAGCACTCCATCGAGACGGTAGCTGAATATAACCAGATGAGAAAAGGCAGCGACGTCATTACCATGCCTTATATCGCAGACGACGAGCTGATTGAGAAGGCTTACCAGAACGCGGTGAACAGGCAGTAAACTTGGCAGAAGGGATTTTATCTATGAAAAAATTATACATCCGCCACGCCTCCGAGCTGGTTACCTGCCGGGGCAAGGCTCCCAGGCGCGGCAGGGAGATGGCCGATATCGGCCTGATTGAGGACGGCGCAGTGCTTCTTTCCGACGGCAGCATCGAGGCGGTGGGGACGACGAAAGAGCTGGATCAGCGGCTGGGCCTTGATCCAAAGCAGGCAGACGCTCTGCATCACGAGACGGCTTCTATATCCTCCCAGGCGGCCGAACCGGCCGACACAGAGCTAAACGGCCAGCCCGCCACTATTTTAAACGCATGGGAAAAAACGGTCCTTCCCGGCTTTGTTGACTCCCACACCCACTTTATCTTCGGCGGCTTCCGGGCAGACGAGTTCTCCTGGCGGCTGAAGGGAGACAGCTACATGTCTATCATGGAACGGGGAGGCGGCATCAACGCCACCATCCGCCCTACGAAAGAAGCTTCTGAGGAAGATCTCATTGCCGCCGGTATGGATCGTCTCAACCGGATGGCAGAATTCGGCGTCACTACCGTAGAGGGAAAAAGCGGCTACGGCATGGACTGCGAGACAGAATTAAAACAGCTCCGCGTCATGAAAGAGCTGGACAGACGCCATCCCTTAGACGTGGTTTCCACCTTCCTGGGCCCCCACAGCGTGCTCCCGGAATATAAGGGCAGAGAGCGGGAATTTTTAGACTATATGCTGACTCAGGTGATGCCTCTGGTGAAGAAAGAAAACCTGGCAGAATTTGCCGATATCTTCTGTGAGAAAAATGTCTTCTCCATTGAGGATTCTGAATACTACTTAAACCAGGCAAAGAAACTGGGCTTCAGGCTGAAAATCCACGCAGATGAAATGTACCCCTTAGGCGGAGGAGAGCTGGCGGCCAGGGCGGGAGCCGTCTCTGCGGATCACCTGCTGAAGGCCTCCGACGAGGGCATCCGCCAGATGGCTGAAGCAGGCGTCATCAGCACGCTTCTGCCTGCCACCGCCTTCTGTTTAAAGGAAGAGTACGCTCCTGCCAGAAAAATGATCGACAGCGGCTGCGCCGTGGCTCTGGCCTCTGACTTAAATCCCGGCAGCTGCTTTACGAATTCCATCCCTCTCCTGATTGCCCTGGGCTGTATCTACATGAACATGTCCATCGAGGAGGTAATCACCGCCCTGACTATCAACGGAGCGGCTGCCGTAGGACGCGCCGACACCATCGGAAGCATCGAGGAGGGCAAGCAGGCCGATATCCTGATTATGAAATACCCTTCTATCGCCTACCTGCCCTACCACACGGCAGTCAATCAGGTGGAGACTGTGATTAAGAAGGGGGAAATCATCGTGTCTAAGAGGTGGTAACCAGATATCCGCCTTCAAAAGCATCAAAAAAGGGAGGGATCCCAGCGTCATCTTAATCCGATCACGCTGGGATCCCTCCCTTTCTATACGTTTCTTCTTCCAAAGCAGGTCTGATTAAATTAATCCGAACTTCTCCATGGCGAAGGCGATTCCATCCTCCTCCACTGTCTTCGTTATAAAGGACGCGTAGGGCTCCAGTTCTTTGTCGTGCCTGCCCATCAGCACAGCATTCCGGGCATACTGAAACATGGACAGATCGTTCATGCTGTCGCCGAATACCCAGGCGTCCTCCAGGGCAAGCCCATACCGGCCAAGGATTCTCTCAATGGCAGCCGCCTTTGAGTGCCCTCTGGGAACCACCTCCACAAAGGCGCTTCCCCGGTCAATCACCTCCAGATCCTCCCTGGTTTCTTCCTTAAACCGCTCCAGACAGCTGTTTTCATCTGTCACGAGACAAAATTTTGAGAAGCTGATATCCTCGTCGTCCCAGGTTTTCTCTGAGACAATCCCCAGAGCTGAGAAATCCTGTCTGCACTGCTCCACTGCCCTGGTCGGAGACGGGGCCTTCTGCATATAGCAGGCCTCCACGCCCTCTAACACTCCGTCCATGCCGCAGTCCCGTATCAGCTTTATCAGCTGATCCCCCCGTTCCGGGGAGATTCTCCAGTCGTAAAGCACTTCTCCCTCTGCCATGAGATAGGTGCCGCAGCCGCAGAGCCAGCCGTCTGCGTCAATCAGATGCCTGACCTCCTTCGTCTCGCACCAGGTTCTTCCGGTATTCACAAATACCAGGTGGCCCTTTTCTCTCGCCTGCAGGAGAGCCTTTCTGGCGCTCTCCGGTACTTTTCTGTCTCTTCCCTCGCTGAGCAGCGTTCCGTCAATATCAAAAAAAAGCGCTTTTCTGTTTCCCACTTTGTAATTCCTTTATGCCTTCCTCGCTGTATTTCCTGTCGTTAAGCCTGTTTCTCCTCGCCGCGGAATACGATCTCCCCCGTCGTCTCGTCCATGCTGTCCACAATGGCCAGAGACTCCAGGCGGATTCCCTTCTGGCGGATAATGTCTCCGCCGCACTGGAAGCCCTTCTCGATAACAATTCCTGCTCCCACCAGCTCGGCTCCCGAGTTCTGGATCAGTGTCGTCAGGCCGTCCAGGGCCTTTCCCTTAGCCAGGAAATCGTCGATGACAAGCACCTTGTCCCCTTTTCCCAGGAACTCCTTGGACACGATAATGTCATATACCGTTCCATGAGTAAAGGATTCTACCTTCGTGGTATATACGTCGCCCGCGATATTCTTCGTCTTGGTCTTCTTGGCAAATACCACCGGCACGTTGAAGTACTGGGCTACAATGCAGGCGATTCCAATGCCGGATGCCTCGATTGTCAGAATCTTATTGACCTCCACATCGGCAAAACGACGCTTGAATTCCTTTCCAATCTCCTTAAACAGCTCGATATCCATCTGATGATTCAGGAAGCGGTCTACCTTCAGCACGTTTCCAGCTCTCACCACTCCGTCCCTGCGGATTCTGTCATATAACATCTGCATTTCCTAAAACCTCCATCCTTGGTAAGCTACTCGGCTACTGCCAGTCCGTCTACATTCGTAACGTCAGCGTTGTCCACAACCACCTGGATTGCCTTATCGTAGAGAATGGCATTGTCCACGTTCTCAGCTCCGGCCTTCTCGATCATGTCGTCCACGCTCTCGTAGGCGTCCTTATACTCCTCTGCCAGAGCTTCTCTGTCAGCGTCCTCGACGGTCAGCTTCTCCTTCTTTGCAATCTCCATCAGGGCCATCTGCTGCTTTACTGTCTGCTCGGACATCTTTCTCACCTCTGTGCGGAAACCATCCTCATCCATGCCCATCATAGCGGCGTAATCGGCCAGTCCCATGCCGTACATGCCTGCCATAGAGGTGTAGTACTGAATCTGCTGGTCGTACACCTCATTCACCTCGTCTGTGGCGCAGGCGATCTCAGAATTCTCCACCACAGCAGCCAGAAGCTCCGCGTCTCTCTGCTGTTCGCTCTGCATGGTTTTGGCGTCTAACATCTGCTGCTTTAAATCTGCCTTGTAGGCGTCTACAGTTCCAAGCTCCGGGAAATTCTCAGCTACGAACTCGTCGGTCAGCTCCGGCACATGCTTTTCCGCTACCTCGTGGATCTTCACCTCAAATACCACGTCCTGTCCGGCCAGATCCTCGGCCTGGTAGTCCTCCGGGAAGGTAAGATTCAGGTCTCTCTCCTCTCCGGCCTTCACGCCGATGAGGCCTTCCTCAAAGCCGTCGATAAAGGTGTTGGATCCCAGCACCAGCGTATAGCCCTCAGCCGTGCCTCCCTCGAAGGCCTCTCCGTCCTTTAAGCCCTTGTAATCAATCTTGACTCTGTCTCCGTCCGCTGCCTCCCGATCCACTGCGTCCCAGGTGGCATAGCCTCCGAGAACCGTGTCAATCCTGCCCTGCAGCTCCTCGTCGGAAACAGTAGGATTTACCACTGTAACCGGAAGATTCTTATACTCTCCCAGGGTAATGCTTCCCTCGGCAATATACTCTTCGGAAGCCTCTTCGCCGCCTTCCGCCTTACTCTCCGCATCAGACGGAGTCGCCGTCTGCTCCTTCGCGCCGCAGCCTGTCATAAGCATCAGAGCCGCGAGTCCTGCCAGTCCTGCCTTTACAAATTTCCTCATTTACCTGTCCTCTTACTCTCTTTTTACTGTTTGAAAAGACGGACGTTCCGCCTTTTGTTTTGCCACTTTTCTTTAAAAACGTGTTTGGAAATAACCTGTATCTCCAAACACGTTCTGAAAAGTATAAAACACATAATATCACAAAATACTGCGATAAAAAAGAGTTTTTCCGATTTTTACTGTTTTTTAAGATTTATTTATAGAATGCCTTAAACGCCTTGTAGGTGTTGTAAATATCTAACTTGGACGCCAGCTCGAACGGCGCGTGCATAGCCAGAATCGGCACTCCCAGATCCACTACGTCCACATCCATCTTAGCCACATAGCAGGCAACGGTTCCGCCGCCTCCCACGTCTACGGCTCCCAGCTCTCCGATCTGCCAGTACACGCCTTCCCGATCCATAATGTCGATGACCTTGGCCATGGTCTCCGCGCTGGCGTCGTTGCTGCCGGACTTTCCTCTGGCTCCTGTATACTTGGTGAGTACGCAGCCTTTATTTACATAGCAGGAGTTCTTCTCCTCGTAAACGCTGGCAAACGTCGGGTCGTAGGCGGCGTTTACATCGGAGGAAAGGCAGATGGAATTTCTCAGCACCGTCTTTACGTCCGCGCCTGCCGCGTCTGCCAGATACTCGATGTAATGAAGGCTGAAATCAGAATCCAGTCCTGTGTTTCCTACGGATCCGATCTCCTCCTTGTCAGCCAGCACAGTCACTGTGGTGTACTCCGGCTTCTCTGTGGCCATCTCGGCTGTCATGGCAGTGTAAGCGCACACCTTGTCGTCCTGTCCGTAAGCGCCTACCAGGCTTCTGTCCAGTCCCACATCTGTGGCCTTCACAGCCGGAACCATCTCGATCTCCGCTCTGGTAAAATCCTTCTCCGTCATGCCGTACTTCTCGTTTAACAACTTGAGAACCAGAAGCTTCACCGGCTCCTTGATCTCCTCGCCTGCATACGGAATAGAGCCTACCAGCACGTTCAACTCCTCGCCCTTGATTCCGTCCTTCAGTTTTCTCTCATTCTGCTCTGCAGCCAGATGAGGAAGCAGATCGGTCACGCAGAATACCGGATCGCCCTCGTCCTCGCCGATGCAGATGTCCACTGCCGTTCCGTCCTTTGTAATCACCACTCCGTGCATGGCTAACGGGATGGTCGCCCACTGGTACTTGCGGATTCCGCCGTAGTAGTGAGTCTTTAAGAAGGCCAGATCCGTCTTCTCATAAAGTGGATTGGGCTTTAAGTCAAGGCGCGGGGAGTCGATGTGGGCAATGTTTAATCGGATGCCCTCCTCTAATGGCCTGCAGCCGAAGGTAGTCATAATCAGGGCCTTTTTCCGGTTGATAAAGTAAACCTTATCGCCTGTCTCGTACTTCTTTCCGATTTCATATTCCTGGTAGCCGTTCTCAGACAGAATTCTCACTGCCTCAGCCACAAATTCTCTCTCTGTCTTGGCCTTATTTAAAAACGCCTTGTATCCCTCGCAGTATTCAGCCGCCTCCTTCGTCTGATCCGGCGCCTCCTTTGCAATGTGCGGGAATTCCCATGTCAGCTGCTTCTGCAGCTCCTTTACGCTCTCATCCATGTGTCATGCTCCTTTCCGTATCTCATCTGATTCTTTTCATTCTGAGATCGCTCTTATATCGCTTCTGTCTGTTCTGCGGCGGGCCTGAAACGCTTCGTCCCAGGCTTCATCCGTTCTTTTCCTACCGGCAGATTTCCTCGCTGTCAAGTACTAGAGTAAACGGGCCGTCGTTTAACAGCTCCACCTTCATGTCGGCGCCGAACTCGCCGTGCTCCACTCGGTTTACATAACCTTTGCATTTCTCTACCACATACTCGTAGAGCCGGTTGGCCATGCCGGGAGCTCCCGCCTTGACAAAGCTGGGCCTGTTGCCCTTTCTGCAGTCTGCGTACAGGGTAAACTGGCTGACTACCAGAAGCTCTCCTCCCACGTCTGCCAGGGAGAGATTGGTTTTCCCCTGGTCATCCTGGAAAATTCTGAGCTTGCACAGTTTGTCCACCATCTTGTCGGCAATGGCCTCTGTGTCTGTATCGCACACTCCCAGCAGGACCAGAAATCCCTGTCCTATCTTTCCAATTACCTGCCCATCCACTGTCACGCTGGCCTGGGTTACTCTCTGCAGTACAATTTTCATGTTCTTCTTCTCCGTTTTTTATGATCATTCCTGAGTCTCTCTGGAGCGCCTGAACTCCTCTTCCTCTTTCAGCCTCTGCTCGGCGCTGATCTTCATAATCGCCTCGTTGAGGGAAAACATCTTCGCATCCAGCAGATCCACCATGTCGGCACAGGCTTTCAGCTCCTTCTCCAGAAAATCAGGGGCGTTTCCTTCGAATTTATAGTAGATCTTGTGCTCCAGGCTGGCCCAGAAATCCATGGCCACCGTGCGGATCTGAATCTCCACCTTGGTGTCCACCGGCCCCTCGCTCAGGTAAATGGGGATCGTCACCACCATGTGGTAGCTCTTATACCCGTTGGGCTTGGGATTTTTAATGTAGTCCTTCACATACAGCACCGTCACGTCCGACTGCCTGGCAATCATGTCGGCAATCCTGTAGATGTCCGAAGTGAAGGAACAGATAATCCTGATTCCGGCAATATCGCTGAGGTGATCGATCATGTTGGGGATCGTCACCTCTCTGCCGTCGCTTTTCAGCTTTTTGACAATGCTTTCCGGCGTCTTCAGTCTGGATTTAATATGTTCAATCGGATTGTAGGAATAAATGTGAACAAATTCATTGTTCAGAATCTCGATCTTTGTATTGATCTCCTTCAGCGCGGAGTTATACAAAAACATCACGGCCTTCCACTGATCCATCTGGTTAAAGCTCTTTGGAATATTCACTATGAACGGCCTCCTTTCACTGAAGCTTTCGCGCTGGCTGAGCCAAATATCTAACTAAAATTTCAGTCCCTTTAACAGAGAACCAAGGCTGGTAGCGGCCTGGCCATTCTCGTGGTAGTCGAAAAACTCCTCCTGCTGAAGCTCCTCTTCCTCCTTCTCCTGTGCGTCGCGGATGCTGAGGCTCAGCTTGCCGTCCTTAATTCCCACAATCTTCACCTTAACAGTCTGACCTTCCTTTAAAACTGCGCCCGGGTGCTTCACTCTCTGGCTGCTGATGCGGGATACGTGAACCAGGCCTGACAGTCCGTTCTCCAGTCTCACAAAAGCGCCGTAGTCCTTGATGGTCTCCACAGTTCCTTCCATCACCGCGCCTACCTGGCACTGCTCCACTCTCTTTTTCTTCTCCTCCTGCTCCTTCTCTCTGGCCAGCTCACGTCCGGACAGAACCAGCTTCTTTCTCTCCTCTTCCACAGTGATCACCAGCACGTCAATGGTCTTTCCAACCCACTCCTCCAGGTTCTCCACATAGGAAGCGGCCAGCTTGGAAGCCGGGATAAAGCCTCTGATACCATCCACATAAGCGGTTACGCCGCCGTTTACCACCTCGGCGATCTCCACCTGAAGCGGAGTCTTCTCCTCCATCAGTTTGGTAAACTTTTCCCATACAGGAGTGTCCTCATTTTTCTTAAAGGATTCCTCGATCTCCTTCTCGTAATCGGCCATGGTCTCCATATTCTCCATATTTTCATTTAATCTTTCTTCTGACATACATCTTTCCTCCTGATTCTGAAATTCTATATCTATTTAACCATATCCTATCTGATATTTCTATAGTTTTCCTGTAAAAAATATGCATTTCTTTCCCAAAACACAACAAAACGGGCAGAGGAAACAGTTTCTGGCGGCTTTCAGTCGAAGCCGCGAAACCATTTCTCTCTGCCCTGTTTTAGATTTTCATATTCCTTTTACTGGATCCAGACTCCGTCTGCTCCTACCTGGTATCCGTCGGGAGTCGTTCTGTTTCTGTAGAGAGCTCCTCTTGTGCCGTCGGATACGGTGTTGAAGTAGTAGTATTTTCCGTCAATCAGCTGCCAGCCTGTCATCATCTTTCCTCTTGTACCGTCAGATACAAGATTCAGATAGAAGGTCTGTCCGTCAGCCTCAACCCATCCAGTCGCCATCTTTCCTTCTGCATTGAAGTAATACCACTCATAGGAATCTCCCCAGAGGGTGTAGATCCAGCAGGAAACTGCCTTCTCTCCGTTCTCCTTTGTGAAGGTCCAGCCGTTCTGAACGTTCGTCCATGTTCCGTTTGTCACATAGGCTCCTCCGTTTAACGGCTGCGGCTTGCTGTTTCCGTAGAGCGGACGGCTGGAGGAATGGCCGCTTCCGCCGGAACCGCCGGAATGGCTGCTTCCGCCGCCTATTCTCTTTAACGCCTTATAGGCCTTGTCCAGCTTCTCTGCCGCCTTATTGACCTGAGACTGAGTTGCGTCCTCATCCTCCAGTACGGCGATGGCCTCGTCAAGGGCGTCCTCCAGCTTGCTCCAGCTGGAGCTTGTGTAATCGTCCTCATCGAGAGCGTCCATCTTTCTCTGGATCTCCTCAATCTTGGCCTCCAGACGGTTCTTATTTACCTCCGGCTTCTCCTCGCCTTCCTCATACACAGCGCGGATTCTCATGTCAGAAGTTACATAGTCAAAGTCCTTGTTCCAGCCTGCAAAGGTGTAGCCCTCGCGCTTCGGATCCTCCGGAGCCTCAGCTGCATTGCCATAGGCAACTCTCTGTTTGCTCAGAACTGTCTTGTCGTAGTCCTCGAAGATTACGTCGAAGCACTGTGTATACATGACTGCGTAAACGCCGTCCGGCGCTGCGTCAAAGATCAGGTTATTTCCCTCTACCTCGCAGCTTACCACTGATACGCTTGTGCCGTCCTCGCTGTACTCGTAGCGCATTACCTGGTAGTCTTCCATCCTTCTGTCGTCCTTCGGAAGCTCCGCTGTAATCTGAACCTCCGGAAGCTTTGGATCTACCAGCTGTGTTCTGGTTGGATTTCCAGCGCTGTTTGTCACTACCTTTTCAGCTGTTGTCCGAATCCAGAATGCAATCTTTGTCGTTCTGGCAGCTTCCTCGTCATCGTTAAGACCAGCCTCTTCTTTTACTGCCTTTAACGGAGAAAGTACCTCGTCCTTCAAAATATCTCTCGGATTCAGTGTTTCCTCTGCGTCGGATGCGCTTGCTTTCACTGTCTCGCTCTTTTCTGCATTGGAGGCAGTTGCCTTGGAGGTTACGTTCTTATCGTCGTCATCCTCTTCCTCCTCTGCGTCAGACGGACTTGCCAGAAGCTCATAGCTCTTCAGGATATCCATCTTGCTCGGTTCTTTCTTAGAGCGCTCCAGGTTCATCTTAACCTCTGCGGATCCGCCTCTCTGAAGAATTACCTCGTCGCTGTCTGTCAGAGCTGCCTCAAGCAGTGCCTCCATGTCGCTTTCGTCGCCGAATGCGAACCAGTTTGACGGCTCTGCTGTCGTGTAAGCTTCCTCAGACAGTTTGTCTTCTCCCTCTTCTCTGTATACTGCGTGCAGACGGCTTCCGCTTTCAGGAATGATGAAGGAAACCTCTTCCTTCTTCATATCCTCTTTGCTTAACAGGTTGGCCGGAGCTGTTCTCCAGTGGTCAAACTCCATCCCATCCTTTACGTCTGCCTTCACTGTAACGATTCTTCCGCTCTCTGCCTCGATCTGAGTCTGGCCTTCCAGCTCCTGATCATCCAGCTTTGTGATGGTTCCATCCAGAACTGTCACATTCTGGGTATTGCTGCCCACGATGTGGAACTCCAGGCGGATAACGCCTGAGTAGTCCATGATTCCCTTTACAATCACAGTTCCGATTCCCGGCTTATCATTGTTCTCATAATTAACCGTGTAATCAATACCGTATCTCAGGGCTTTTCCGTCAATGGAAACAGATACTTCCGGCTTCACCGGAGTCTGATCCTCGTCCATGATAAAGGTATCCTCTGAAAGAGTCACATTGTCCTCTGTCAGTTTTGTTGTCTCTCTGGCTGTCCGGACTCTCACCTCGGCGGCGCTCATAAACATATTGGCAGTATTTCCATATGTCTCCACACCAGTCAGCTTGACAAATTTAGCCTTTACTGGCTCCTCAAAGGCCGCCAGCTTCCAGCCTCCTTCATTTTTCCAATTTCCTGTGGAAACTGTTTTCCAGTCTTTTCCGTCGGAGCTTACCTCCACTTTATATTTGTTAACGCGTCCGTTAGGACCGTCATTTCTGGAATAGTAACGCAGCGCGTCAATGTTGGTCTCTTTGTCGAGTTCCAGCTGAATCCAGCGTTTTTCGACAGGAGTTACATTATTCCAGTCTGTATGCCATACTGTGCCGTAGTTGTTGTCCAGGGCATTCTCTTTCTTATCAGTTCCATGCTCATTTCCAACGGTTACCTTCATATCCTTTACCGGATAATCCATAGAATCATCGTCTGCACTTCCTGTGGAATCCTGCTCCAGATGAATGATAAACTCATCCATCTTAGAGTGATCCTCTGACTCTAAGAGAATTTTCACCTGTCCGTCTGCAGCCGGAAGTACGGTGATAGCCGCATTCTCCTCGCTGACTGCCTGTAACTCCTCCACAACGCTCATCGGAGTGTTGTACTCGCCTGCCTTCAGAGCAGACTCCGGAGCTTTCACGCCGTTTAAGGTCAGGCTGCTGAGAGCCGTAGAGCTGTTGGCTGTGAAGCGTCCCTCAGAGCGGTAAAGCTCTACCTCTGTGATTCCTGTGGTCGGCATATTTGCGCCTGCCGCGCCCTCGCTTCCCTTCTCGTTATTGTGGATTTCCAGCTTCAGGTAGGTAGCTCCCAGTGGAGCAAAGTCGTAGGTATAGCATTTTACCATAGGTGAGGTTTCCTTATCCGGAATTGTCTCCTTCACTCCCAGGGTGTGAAGCTCTGTCCACTGCTTCATATCGTTGGAAACGTAAATCTTCGTAATGCCAGGATCCGGGAAACGGAGTGAGTTATTATCTTTTACAAAGTAAATCTTAATCTGTCCCAGTGTCTCCTGTGTGTCAAAGACAAACTGAAGCTCTGCCGGCGGATCATTCTGAGTCTTCTTCGTATAGTCCCAGTTGCTCCATCTGGAGTTATTGGGGCTGGAAGGATTATCCACACTCTTCGTGGAGCCGTCGTTGATTGCGCTCAGTGCATCAGACGGAGTTCCTACTGTCTGGCTGACCTTGGCCTTGGTTCCCACATTGTCTGTGATAACCGCTTTCTCCTTCTGAACCCGCACGGAAGCTGTCACATCCATCGGCTCTCCGAAGACGGAAACGGTTCCGTTCACCGTTACGATGCCCTCTTCCTTGTAGTCGTCAGCCGGACGCTCGTCCCACTCAACCGGAAGGGCGATATTTAAGATCTCTCCATCCTCAGATACCAGCTGTCTTGACTCCGGCAGAAGCGGAGCCTCGCCCAGATGCACGGTTGTGGAGTAGTTTAAGATCGCCGCAATCTGGCTGATCATATTGATGCTGACGGAAACCTTGGTTCCCTCCATATCGCCGCTTAACAGGAAGCTTCCTTCCTCGTCCAGCTTGTCCTGCGGAATGGTATCCCACACAACAGAAAGCTCTGCTGTCGTTCCGTCTGTGTATGTAACTGGCAGTGTCTCCGGAAGCACCGGCTCGTAGCCTACCTTTACATAGTAGTTCTTGGAAATCTCGTAGCTTGCCACCATGTTGTCGGCACCTGGATCGGTCTCTCCGCTCTCAACCGCCTCTGTGTCTACTGTGACCTCGCATCCCTTCAGTCCATCGGCCTCTGCCTTCAGTGTGAAGGAACCATCCTCCTCTGTAGACTGTACAATCGCTACCAGCTGTCCGTTGAATGCTCTGCGGTTGTCTGCCTGATAGGAATCATGGTCTGTAGTCCAGCCGTTGTCAAGGCCTACCAGCTTTCCGTCGCCCTCCACGGTGAACTTCACGCGGTTGTCTGCGTCCGGAACCATCGTTCCATTCTCGTCTGTAATCGTGACTGTAATGTAGCTGAGATCGTCTCCGTCGGCGTCAATTCTGTCTCTGTCAGCCTCCGCCTCGATCTTGGCGGCCTTTCCGGCTGTCTTAACTACATTTCTTCCCACTGTATTGGAAATCTCACGGCCGGAAGCGTCCTTCGCCACTGCCCGCAGCGTTCCATCCTGATAAGGAACCTTCCAGGTGCGGTACAGGTTCTTATGGGCTGTGTTGTCCTTGTCGTCGCCCTCATACATCTGATAAGTATAGAGGCCTTCGCTGCCGTCATCTGCCTGGCTGTGCTTCTCAGTCATGGTCTTGCTTCCCAGTGAAGTTTCCTGTCCTCCTTCCGGAGTGAAGAAAAGATCTACAGTCGGAGCGTCTGAGTAAACCACTACCTTTACATTTCCCTGATCATCCTTCTCTATTACATCGCCGTTCCATGCCGGGAGAATGTGAAGAGTATTCTCATACTCATTCCATAAGCTCTGGTACAGATAGTAGCTGTCCTTTGGAAGTCCTGCCGTATCAATGATTCCAAAGTAGGAGTTCTTCGGGGACGGCCATGCTCCCTGAGCGCCAGAAGTAATTCCATTCCAGTTAGTTGGCTCTCCGATGTAGTCAAAGCCTGTCCAGACAAACTCTCCTGCCACGAAATCCTTCTGGATGGTAGTGTACCAAGCGTCGCTGGCCAGATGGCCCCAGTTTACTCTAGACTCGTCGTAGGCTGTCAGCTGTCTGTCGTAGAGAGACGGTTTGTAAACGCCCCTGCTGTTAATAGAGGAGGCTGTCTCTGAGCCGTAGATATTCCACTCTGGATGCTTTGTATGGTAATCGGATAAGGTGTTGTTGCCGTTTAAGGCTGTGTAGTTAAAGCCCACCAGGCCGTCCTCAGCTGCCAGCTTCTCGCCAATCTGCTGAGACTGCGCCAGACCGCTCTTCAGCTTATTGTCTCCAGTGGTCACAGGCCTTGTGTCATCTGTCTCCACCGCCCAGTCGATCAGCTTCTGAGCCTGATTCGGGTAATCGCCAACTCCAATACCAATTCCCTCCATGACCTCGTTGCCCAGGGACCAGGAGATCACGCTTGGAGCGTTCCAGTCTCTGCGGATGACAGACTTCATATCGAACTCAGCCCACGTCATGCCGCCCTCGTCCTGTCCAAGAATCAGGTTGCCGTCCTCGATATTCTTTCCATACCACTTGGCATAGTCCTCGCTGTTCTGGTTTTTCGCTCCATGCCAGCCATCGAACATCTCCTCAATGACCAGCATTCCCTTCTCATTACAGATGTCAATGAGATCTTCTGCTGCCGGATTGTGTGTGACACGGATGGCGTTGCAGCCCATATCCTTCAAAATCTCTACCTGGCGCTCAATGGCTCTGTCCCATGCCTCTGCGCCCAGAGATCCCTGATCATGGTGCATACAAACGCCCTTCAGCTTCATGTTCTCTCCGTTCAGGGAGAAACCAGTGCTGCTGTCAAAATCAAAGTAACGGAAACCGAAATCAGAGGTCGTTACATCTGTAGTCGTTCCTGTGCTGACGGTTGTCTCCATCACGTAAAGATACGGTTCATCCAGAGTCCACATCTTCGGATTGGACGCAGTCATATCGCTCTCCACCGTCACCGTCGCTCCGCTGGCTACCTTAACCGGATCTGCTGTAATCTCGCCAATCGGAGTCTTGCTGTCGCCATCCTTCCGGTAAATCCGATGAGATACAGTAACCTCTGCCTCAGATCCGGACTCGTTCTGAACGGCAGTCTCCACATGGACGGAAGGATTGCTCTTGTTGGACTTCAGATCCGGAAGCTCCACCTTCGTTCCGTGCAGCGCCTCGTGTACCATAGGCGTGATGGTCAGCTTCACATCTCTGTAAATACCGCTTCCTGAATACCAGCGGCTGGACGGAGTCTTGTGATCTACCTTTACGGCGATTAAATTGTCTCCGCCGTAGTTCAGATACGGAGTCAGGTCAAAGGAAAACGGCGAGTATCCATAGGGATGGGTTCCCACCTGATGTCCATTGATATACACAGTGGCGTTCATGTACACGCCGTCGAAATCCACGCGGACCTGCTTTGTGGCAGCTTCCTTCGGAACTGTGAAATTCTTTCTGTACCATCCGGTTCCTCCCGGAAGATAGCCGCTCTCTGCCTCCATATTTGGAGAGTAATCCTGCTCAATGCTGTAGTCATGGGGCAGACTCACTGCCTTCCACTTGGAGTCGTCGAAATTGACCTCCTGTGCATTGCCGGCATTTCCCAGGAAAAACTTCCAGTTGCTGTTGAAGTCCTGAGAACGAACCGATCCGTCATAGAAATTCACAAATACTGTCTCCGCGTCTGAGACCATCTGCGTGTCGTCTTCCGCTGAGGAAAAGAGCGTAACCAGCGGAGCGCCGTAGGCTGGGCCGGGAACAGACGATACCGCCATGACCAGGCTCAGCAGAGCCGGCACTACGCGTTTCGTTTTTTTCTTCATAAAAACTTCCCCCTGATTTCACCGTTTTAAACGGTGCCTTTCGTTTACAGTTCCTTTGCTGCAGAAACAGCCGCTGGAACGGCTGAATTCTGTCTTTCTGATAAGCCAAAAACACCGTTTTTTCCTTCTCAAACTATCCTCAGCTTATCTAATATTCATAATTATAAAGACAATTCTGGCAAAAAAACATACAAATTTCAACGGAGTTAGGGTGAAATTTCAACGAAGTTTTCATCAGTTTTCTACATTTTTATTTGCGATATAACTTATTTTTTATAGCACTTCTCACATAAACCGTCTTGTTCCACTTGAAGCCACCGGAATATGGAATAAAACATCGTTTCCTTGTTCCACTTAAAGTCACCGGAAACGATGTTTTATTCCCAGGGGGAGTTCATGGAAAGTGACAAAATACTGCGTTTTATTCTTGGGAGATTCGCGAAAAGGGGAAATACACTACTTTTTATATCGTAAGGCGTCTGCGGCAGATTTGTGCTGTCCTCTCTTCTGCCGCAGGGATCTGAAAAGGCGGGACACGCCTTCGCGAATCCCGCCTTAATGCAATACTTTATTATCTTTGATTACAGGCCAAGTGCCTCTTTTACCTTAGCTGTGATATGGATACCGATATCCTTGGAAGCGTCTACAGACTGTGCTCCGATGTGCGGGGAAACGATGAAGTTATCGCACTCGAACAGCGGGCTTGCAAAGGTGTCGTTTCCTGTCAGGCCGCTGCCTGCCAGCTCGTTCTCCATAACGTCTGTTGCGTATCCGCCGATCTTGCCTGCCTTTAATGCCTCGTACATATCCTTCTCGTTTACGATTCCGCCGCGGCTCATGTTGAGAACAACTGCGTCATCCTTCATCTCAGCGATGGATTTAGCATTGAACAGATCCTTTGTCTCTGGTGTTAACGGCACGTGGATGGATACGAAATCAGCAGCCTTTAAGAGCTCGTCGATGCTCATGCCTGTTGCGTGCTCCTTCTCAAAGTCCTCGGCCTTTAAGAATGGATCGTAAGCAACAACTGTCATGCCAAAAGCGCGTCCCAGCTCGCCTACGCGGCGTCCGATACGGCCAAAGCCCATAACGCCCAGTGTCTTTCCGCGAAGCTCGCGGCCAACGAACTTGTACTTATCCCACTCGTGCTTAACCTTAACGTCTGTGTTAGCTGTCATGGTTCCACGGGAGATGTCAAGCATCTTGGAAATGGTAAGCTCTGCAACTGCATTTGCGTTTAAGCCAGGAGCGTTGAAAATCTGGATTCCCTTCTCCTTAGCGTAATCCATATCGATATGGTTTAAGCCAACGGAGCAAACGCCGATGATCTTTAAGTTCTTAGCTGCGTCGATGATATCCTTGTCAATCTTCGGATCCACGCGCATGATCAGAACGTCTACATCTCCGATCTCAGCGAGAACCTGATCCTTGGAGGACGGCAGATTGTCTGCTGTCTTTACCTCCATGTATTTTCCCAGTTCTTCTGCAATGCCTGCATATACCTTATCAATAATAAGACACTTCATAGTGAATTTTATCTCCTTTCGATTTCAGGCAGGCCTGACAGCCTGTCTGGTTTAAATAAGGGCCGCTGCCTTAAACGGCGCCTGATGCCAGGCATTACCCCGCTTAATGCAGCAGCCCCTCTTACTTAGATAACCGCTTTATGTAACGATTGTTGGTACTGATTACCAGCAGATACCCTGAGCCATCATAGCGTCAGCAACTTTCTGGAAACCAACGA